>OODE01000955.1_pt1 | contig 21416 bp, 20 predicted proteins | sample 1671771 | NCBI WGS metagenome assembly OODE01 (sample SAMN06348191, study PRJEB24527) | human gut metagenome | biome: human gut; feature: ankylosing spondylitis patient; material: feces | host: Homo sapiens | place: China | collected 2015-10 | reverse complement strand
GCCCCGAAGGCGAAGGTCATCACGTCGTACCCCTTGGCTTTTGCGGCGTTGCCAATGGCCACGTTGCGCTCGTCCCGCTCCGCAATCTCGTTCTGTTTCTGGAGCTCCGGGTGCTTCTTCATGGCCTGAACGGCCAGCAGCTCCCCTGTACCGCCGCCGAACAGGCCGCAGCCCACCCCCAGGCATAGAAAGGGGACCGCCCGCCAGGGGGTGGTATCCAGGCCGGGCAGCAGCCTCAGCAGCAGCCAGGCCCCGGCCAGCAGGAGCAGCCCCGCCAGAAAGAGCATCCAGCCCTGCCGTCTCCGTTTGGTCATTGCGCATCCTCCTCATACAAAAAGATCTCCTCGATGCTCTGCCCGAAGCAGCGGGCGATTTTAAAGGCCAGCAGGATCGAGGGGTTGTACCGGCCTTTCTCCAGGGAGCTGATGGTCTGCCGGGAGACCTCCAGAATGGCGGCCAGCTCCTCCTGTGTGATCCCCCGCTCCCTGCGCAGTTCCTCCAGCCGGTTCTTCAAGCGTGCACCTCCTTTGGAAAGCTGACTTTACATCTATGTTATAGCACAGCAGAGTCTGTATGTCAAGTGTACTTTCCATTTTTGCATCAAAAAAGCTCCCTGCAAGGAATTTCCTATTGAATCTCTTGCAAAGAGCCTATGCTTACTGATGATTTTTCAAATATTCATTTAGTAATGCTTCCATCTCCGCCATGGTCTCCGCATAATTCAGCTTGCCGCGCAGCTCCGCTGCACCGGGCAACCCCTTCATATACCATGCCATGTGCTTGCGCATTTCCCGAATCCCGACATATTCGCCCTTATAGGCAATCAGCATCTGAGAATGCCGCAGCGCCTTCTCTACGCGCTCCTGTGCGGTCGGTTCGGGCAGAAGCTCGCCTGTTTTCAGATAATGCAGAATCCGCTTGAAAATCCATGGATTGCCCTGTGCGCCGCGCCCAACCATGATGGCATCACAGCCTGTATGCTCCAGCAGATTTTTGGCATCCTGCGGCGTGAAAATATCGCCGTTGCCGATGACGGGAATCTGCACCGCCGCCTTGACCGCTCGGATAATATCCCAATCCGCCTTGCCGCTGTAATACTGCTCTCTGGTTCTGCCATGCACTGCCACCGCAGACGCGCCGTTTGCCTCGGCAATCTTCGCAATCTCCACCGCGTTGATGTGTTCCTCATCAAAGCCCTTACGGAACTTAATCGTCACGGGCTTTTTCTGGCTTTCCACCAGAGAACGCACGATTTTCCCGACCAATTCGGGCGTTTTCATCAGGCACGAGCCTTCCCCGTTCTTGACGATTTTGGGCGCAGGGCATCCCATGTTCACATCAATGATATCAATGGGATAGTCCTCGATTTTCTTCGCCATTGCCCCCAGAATTTCGGGGTCGGAGCCGAACAGCTGCACCGCAACCGGGCGTTCCTTCGCATCCACCTCAAGCAGCTCCGTTGTGTTTTTATTATCATATAAAATCCCTTTTGCGCTCACCATTTCGGAATACACCAGACCGCAGCCCATCTCCTTGCAGAGGATGCGGAAGGGCAAATCCGTCACGCCTGCCATGGGCGCAAGGAATACATTATTTTCCAGCGCTACATTTCCGATTTTCATAACCGTCACCTTCCTTCTTTTTCAAGCTTTCCATGAAAGAAAAAACAGGCAAAACACCTGTTTTTTGACCTATCATTTATTTTTTTCGTATAAAATGCGCAGACCCTTCAGCGTCAATACAGGGTCAAGCACATCAAAAATTTCGCCCTTGGGGTCAATCACCCTTGCCAGACCGCCTGTCGCAATGACCTTCATATTCGGCAGATTCAGCTTTTCCTTCAGCTGCTCGATGATATATTTCGTCTGCCCGATATGCCCAAGCACCAAGCCTGCCTGAAAGCTATCCACCGTGTTTTTCGCAATAATGGTCTCCGGTGCCTTAATCTCGATTTTCGGCAGCTGTGCCGCCTTCTGATACAAAGCCTCTGCGCAGGAGGAAATGCCGGGCGTGATAAAGCCTGTGATAAATTCGCTTTTTTCATTGATGACATCAAAGGTGTTTGCTGTGCCGTAATCAATGACAATGGCAGGGCCGCCGTAAATCTCATTTGCCGCCACAAGGTCAACGATACGGTCAGAGCCGACGGATTTCGGATCATCCCGTTTAATCACAATCCCCGTTTTCATCCCAACGCCGACAATCATCGGTTCGATATTGAAATATTTGCGAATCCCCTGCGTGAGAGAATACATAATATCGGGGACAACAGAGGAAATGATAACCGCCTCGACCTTCCCTGCATCTATCCCTGCCGCATCAAAGAGACCATGAATAAAAATGCCGGTTTCATCTGCTGTGCGATTGCCGCCGGTTGTCATTCTCCAGCACTTCACCAATTTTTCTTTTTTATATAAGCCTAAAACAAAGTTGGTGTTTCCAACATCGATTACCAAAAGCATCTGCTTTCCTCCTAATTGACTGAAAAAGCCTATAATGCTTTTTCATTATCGTTTGTTCCTATTCTTCCCGTAAATCAGCCGCAGTCCATGCAGGGAAAGAACAGGGTCATAGACATCAAAAATGCCATTTTCCTCTTCATAAATAACCTTCCCCAGCCCGCCTGTCGCAATGACCTTCATATTGGGACAGTTGAAATGCTCCTTGATTTTCTGAATGATGAATTTTGCTTCACCGATATGCCCGACCACCAAGCCTGCCTGCATGCTCTCTACGGTGTTTTTCGTAATCACGCTTTCAGGGTTCACAATTTCAAACTTCGGCAGATTTGCCGCTCTTTGATACAGCGCGTCTGCGCAGGTTTGCAGTCCGGGTGCCGTTATGCCTGTCAAAAATTCGCCCTTCTCGCTGACAACATCAAATGTGGTTGCGGTTTCATAATCCACCACAATGGCTGGGCCGCCATACAGCTCATACGCCGCCACAAGGTTGACAATACGGTCTGTCCCCATTTCCTTCGGGTTTTCCATCCGCAGGTTAATACCTGTTTTCAGGCCGGCACGCACCACAATCGGGTCTTTTTTCAAGAATTTTTTAATGCCATTGAGTGTGGAATACATCACATCCGGCACAACAGAGGAAACAATGATTGCCTCAATATCACCTACAGAAACATCAGAATATGCAAACAGGCTGCAAATCAGAAGCCCTGTTTCATCCGCAGTGCGTCCACTTTTCGTAGAGAGCCGCCAGTTCGCCACAAGGTTCTCCCCATGAAATACGCCCAAAACCATATTTGTATTGCTCACATCAATTACCAATAACATAAAACCTTCTCCTATTCGGGATTTTATATGAAGAACAGCGCAGGAAATCCATCCTGCGCCGTATGCATTTACATTTTCTTATTTATGTAAAACTTATGCTTCCTTTTTCGTATACAATGCTCTGTTGACTGCCTTGGAAACAATACCGCCGACAATACAGCTGGAGGGCATTTCCAGTGCGCCGTTCACGCCGACAAATGCAACCACGAACATCAGAGGATTCAGACCGCCCAATGTTTCATTGATGCCCTGAATAAATTCTGTATTCCAGTAGCAAATAAGCAGCACGCCCATAAAGAACAATGTATTCAGAAATGCCGCAAAAAAGCCGCCGACAAAATAGCAGACTGTTTTCTTTTTATCCACCTTCTGCGCCGCTTTAAAAATCACACCTGTTAGAAAGCCCATCAGTACACGGGTGGGGATGCAAAGCAGGAACGCATAGATAGGGTTAATGTTAAACAGCATAGTGCTGAACGCAGAGGAGCCTGTCACCGCCTGATAAAAGCTGGTTGCGCCGAAAATCAGCCCCAGCCATGCCCCTGCCTTGGGACCCATCAGCATCGCGCCGATTGCAACGGGAACCATCATCAGAGAAATATCTAACCCGAAGGTATGGAAATATCCCAAGGGGGTTACGCTCATCAGAAGCAGTACCCCTGTCAGAAGACCCAATGTGGTCAACTCTCTTGCCGACATTCTTCCCTTTTTGCCTGTTTCTGCCTGTGTATTTACTGTTTCGCTCATTTGAAAAGCTCCTTTCATTCTCATTCTCGCAGGATACAAGATGACTTGGAATCATATTTTTCTGTGCCTTACGGCAAGGGGTGTTTCTATGTCTGCCCGAAACGGGTCATTCTATTTCCCTTTTCTCCGCCGTTGATACACAACCAAATCCATTATAACAGCAACTGCGGATTTTACAATATTTTTTTTGATTTTCTTGTTATTTTTTACACAATCTTATAAAGTTTTCCCCTCTGCTGCCGCTCTGCGCATCAATTCTTCCTTCGCAGGTGCGCCCTCTTTTGTGCAAAAAAGCACATACCACAGCTCCATCGCACGGAACAGCTCCAGCTCTTCCTTTTGCAGGCGTTTGATTTCCAGTTCTGCACCGATTTCGTCAAAATCAAAATCACCCTCATGCTTTATGGTTTCAAAATACACATCCCCGTTGTCATCAAAGCCTACCAGAAAAGTGCAGTTCAGCTTTTCTGCCATATAAACGCAGATGCGCTTCAAATCCTCTTTAATCGTATCGGGCAGGAATTTGAATTCCTCCTCCATAAAATATTTCTGCTCTTTATTATTGGCCGCCGCCAGAATTTTCTTTGCCATAATGCCTCTCCTTTTTCTCTCGAAGAAAAAGGCCTGCAGTACGGGACGCACTCCAGACCTTCGTTTGCCTTGCTTCTTATTTTGTGCCTTTTTTGTTTACACGGCTCAGGAATTTATCCAGCTCGATGATGGCACGACCATGTGTGCCCTCGCAGATTTTATCCACTTCGTCATACGCCTTTACAGAGTAGGTCAGCATCTTGCCCTTCACCTCTGTCACCTCTGTTACCACGCGCACCTTCATGCCAACGGGTGTTGCGGCAAGGTGTGCAAGATCGAAGGTTGTGCCTACGGTTTCCCAGCCTTCCGGCAGGAAAGGAGCAACTGTGCCGATTGCTGTGCCTTCAATCCAGGAAATCAGTCTGGGGGATGCGAATACAGGCACCTTATCATTGCCGAAATGAGATGCGGTATCGCCTTCCTCTACGATAAATTCCTTTTCAAATGTCATACCGGGTACGATGTTTTTGAATTCCATAATCCTTAGTTCTCCTCTCTGTTTTCCGCTGTTTCTGTGGGCTGCTCCGCCTCATTTGCAATGCCCAGAACCTCGTTGCGTACCTTCTGGTCAAACAAAGAGCGGAACTCGTCCCCTGTTACCTTTTCCTTTTCTACTAAGAGCTTTGCGGTTGCATGGAGCATTTCCATGTTCTCCTGCAAGAGGCGCTTTGCCTCCCGATAAGCGTCCGTCACGATACGGTTGACCTCCTGATCGATGGTTGCCGCTACGCCTTCGCCGTAATTTCTTGCATGTCCCCAGTCTCTGCCGATAAAGACCTCATCATTATCGCCGCCGAACTGGATGGGCCCAAGCAGCTCGCTCATGCCGTATTTTGTTACCATATCTCTTGCCATGGATGTCGCACGTTCAATATCATTGGATGCACCGGTGGTGATATCCTTGATTACAAGTTCTTCTGCCGCACGACCGCCCAGAAGGCTGATGATTTCCTGTTCCATCATCATTTTTGTCATATACATTCTGTCCTCACCGGGCAGTGGCATAGTATAGCCGCCCGCCATCCCCGTAGGAATGATGGAAATGCTATGGACAGGGTCAAGCTCGCTCAGCACCTCAAAGAGGATGGCATGACCGCCCTCATGGTATGCTGTGATGTATTTTTCCTTTTCGGAAATGACTCTTGTTTTCTTTTCCGTCCCGACACCGATTTTAATCAGTGCCTTCTGGATTTCTTCCATATCAATTTTCTTCTTGCCGTCTCTGGCGGTCAGCAGCGCCGCTTCATTCAAAAGGTTTGCCAGATCCGCACCGGTGAAGCCTGCAGTTGTCTGCGCAACCACCTTCAAATCCACCTCAGATGCCATAGGCTTGCCCTTTGCATGCACGCGCAGGATGGCCTCTCTGCCCTTTACATCGGGTCTGCCGACATAAACCTGTCTGTCAAAACGACCGGGTCTGAGCAGTGCCGGGTCAAGGATATCTGCACGGTTGGTTGCCGCAATGATAATAACGCTTTCGTTGATGCCGAAGCCGTCCATCTCAACCAACAGCTGGTTCAATGTCTGCTCGCGTTCATCGTGTCCGCCGCCAAGACCTGCACCTCTGCGTCTGCCGACAGCATCAATTTCGTCGATAAATACAATACTGGGGGCGTTTTTCTTCGCCTGTTCAAACAAATCCCTTACACGGGATGCACCGACACCGACAAACATTTCCACGAAGTCGGAACCGGAAATGCTGAAAAAGGGTACGCCTGCCTCGCCGGCAACTGCCTTTGCCAGCAATGTTTTACCGGTACCCGGAGGGCCCACCAGCAGCACACCCTTCGGGATGCGCGCACCTAACTCCGTAAATTTCTTGGGTGCCTTCAGAAATTCTACCAATTCCTCCAGCTCACCCTTTTCCTCGTCACAGCCTGCTACGTTGTCAAAGGTAACATTGCTTTCCCCGTCAACGCTCATTTTTGCCTTGCTCTTGCCGAAGTTGTTCATCTTTCCGCCGCCGCCCTGCATACGGTTGAACAGCAGAATAAAGATAATAATCATCACAATCATCATGATGAGAGAGGGTACCACCTGAGAAAGCATGCTTTCTCTCTGCAAATCCCCAACGTCAATCTTTACGTCATTTGTCAGGGCTTTTTCATCCAGCACCTGCTGCAATACGGATATACTCGGCACATCCACACGAATGACACTGCCGTCCTTCAGCGTTGCCTCCGCTGTACCGTAGTCTCCGACCTCTGTTCTTCTGGAAACCTCCACAGAAGCCACGTTATTTTCGTCCAGTTCCTTCAACAGGTCACTGTAGACATATTCCTCCTGCGCCGCATCATTGCGCTGCGGAAGAATCTGTGGGCCTGTATACGCCAGTGCCGCTAAAATAACCACAAAAATCAGCACATAAATTCCGATTGGTTTAAGATATTTGTTCAAGAGCGTTCCTCCTTATTCTCGTTTCTTTCTCCATCTCCGTTTTTCTGTTCCAAATACAGAGACCATATCAAGATATAATTCTAGCATACTTTCCGGAGAAACGCAACGCAGGATTTCAACGGACAGGCTGAAAAAAATCGTCTTTTTTGCAAAAAAGTTCTTACTATTTACAGGGAAAAAGAAAAACAGAGGGCTTCAAGGCACTTGCCACCATCGAAGCTCCTCTGTTTATTCCTCTGTCTGAATATAAAACAAAACCCTGTTTTGTCTTATCTGTATTTTTTCTTCATCCGAATATCATCCCCGAAGAATTTCAGTGTGGTATATTCCCCAATCAGACGGCTCATCACGCGATCGGAATACTGCTCCATCAGCGCACGATAATCCAGATTGGTGGAAATCACAACAGGGCGTTTTCTCAGCTTTCTGTCATTGACAATGCGGAACAGCTCCGAGGCGGTAAACATCGTTGCAAATTCCGTCCCAAGGTCATCGATAATCAGCAGATCCGCATCCAGAATTTCACTGTCCCAATCGAAGGGCTCTTCCTCCTCCTTGTTGCGAAAGCGCATATCCTCCAGCTGCTTGAAAAGCTGCCCTGCCGTGAGGTAAAGCACCGTTTTCCCATGCTCCAGAACCTCCTTCGCAATACAGTTGCACAGGAAGGTTTTCCCTCTGCCTGCGCCGCCGTAAAGCAAGAGATTTTCCCCCTCCGGATGCTCCGCAAATTCCATCGCCTTTTTCAGATTGCGCTGTGCATTTTCCTTGGGCGAAATGCCCTCCGCAGGCACAACCTCTGTATCAAAGAGACGCAAATCGAAGGTATCGAAATTTTCCAGCTTAATCACATCGCGTACATTGGACTGGTCATACAGCCTGTCCATCAGCCTGCGCCGCATGCAGGTGCAGGGCGTACCTTCGATATAGCCTGTATCCCTGCATTTCTCACATGCGTATTCCAGCTTCAGCAAAGAGGGAGAAAGGCAGTTTTTCGCCAGAAGTGCCATCCGCTCGTCCTGTAAGACCTGCTGCTTCTGTTTCATTTCCGTCATTGCTTTTTCCCGTTCCTCCGGATGCAGCAACACCAGCTTTGCCGTAGAAACACCAACCATGGAAAGCGTCTCCTCTATTTCTGCCAGACGCGGAAAGCGCGCATACAGGCTTTCCTTCCGTTCTCGCAGCTCCGCCGCCTTACGCGTCCGCAGGGCATCATATTCCCGCAGGACTTCCTTGTAAATCTGTGTTTTCGTTGCCAATTTTCTCCCCCCAATCTATTTTATCTGTTTTTACCATTTTTCTCTCTGTTCCCGTTCCAGTCTCTCCAGCTCCGCAAAATCCCATTCGCTCTGCGTATAATTGATGAAACGATTCTGCTTCTGTGCGCGCTGCGGCTTTTCTGCGGTCTGTGTGGTCGGTGTATTCTGCGCCTTTTTCGCCGCAAAGGCGGCATCCTGCGCCTGCACATCCGCGACAGCGGACACGCCTGCCTTTTTCCAATTTTCCAGAATACGGTCGGCGTATGCAAAGGATGCCTTTCCCGTCTGCATGACCGTTCTTTCACAGGCAAGCTTCACCACATCCAACGGCAGCTTATATTCCTGCAGCCATTTTTTCATATAGGCTTCCTCTGCCGCCACAGGCATACGATTCTGCCCAAACGCCTGCAAAATAGAGCGGTAGCCGGTTTTCCGCAGCTCAATATATTCCGCTGCCTTTTCCACAGTATTCACGCCTTCCTCTGCCCAGCCGATAGCGACCTTTTCGATATAGCGCATACCGGTATGCCCGCTTGCGGTGCAATAGGAAAGCAGCAGCTCGATGACCTCCATCGGCAGACCAAGCCAATCATAAAAGCTGAACAGCAGGCTCATATCCTGCTGCGAAAGCATTTTTCCCAGCTTTTTCTGCGCGGAATCAAATAATTTTCTGACCTTATCATTTTTTATGTAAAGTGCCAATTCTCTCGGAGAATAATCCGGGCGCACCGAGGAAGCCAATGCAGGTCTTTGCGGCTCCTGCCGCTGCTCCTCCTGCAAATAGCCCTTGCCCTTCCAATAGCCCCAAGCATAGAGGACATCTGTTTCTGTAGCTTTCAGCCGTTCAGCCACCTTCTTCGCATCCTGCCCAATGGCTAATGTCATCAGATAAACCGACACATATAAGGGAGGTGCCTGCGGCAGCTCGGTTTCTATGAAGCTTTTACTTAAACGAATTTCTTCCGCCATACGGCTTTCCTCCTTTCTCACCGGAATCTGTTATTTTCTGAACCTTTATTATACTATATTTCCTTTTGAAAAAACAGGTACACGGGCAGAAAAAATCTCCCTGTTTTGGAAACAGGGAGAAAATCGACTGAGCCATTATTTATCATCATGGTCTTGCTTATTTCTGATATGGGCATTGAAATAATAAATGATGAAGCACAGCACAATCACCGTCAGCGCCATAACCACAATCGTACCGGAATCCTTAAAGCTGATAAAGATTGCCAGAAGCCCCAACAGCAGGCTGATGGTATACATAATCAATACCGCCTGTCTCTGGCTGAAGCCATGGTCAATCAGCTTATGATGCAGATGTCCTCTGTCCGCCTGCATGATGGGCTGATTTTTCGCCATACGGCGCAGCATTGCACAAATCGTATCAAACACAGGCAGTCCAACGCAAAGCACGCTCACAATCAGCGCAAGCAGGGCATAGCCCTTGAATACACCGAGGATACTCGTTACCGCAAGCACAAAGCCAAGGAACGTAGAGCCTGTATCGCCCATAAAGATTTCCGCAGGGTTGAAGTTTCTGGGAAGGAATCCCAAACAAGCCCCTGCCAGTGCCGCCGTTAAGCCAACCGCCGTTGTGCTACCTGTCATAATGCAGAGCACCATCAGGCTCATTGCCGCAATGGAGGTAACCCCTGCCGCCAGACCATCCAAACCGTCAATCAGATTTACCGCGTTCGTCACGCCGACAATCCAGACAAGCGTGATGGGGATACTAAATTTCTGCAAATATGCCGTTACGGGCCAAAGCACCACCTGAATCCGTGTGCCGGAAAAAATGACAATCAGCGCCGCCAGAATCTGCACGCAGAATTTCAGCTTTGCCGGCAGATTTTTCATATCATCCACTACGCCCAAGCCTGCAATCAGCAGTGCGCCAACCAAAAAGCCTGCAAATTGTCTGCTGTCCATGCTTTTATCAAAATAATTCACCATCAGCACCGTAATTGTAAAGCCAAGCACGATGGCTACCCCGCCCATACGGGGCATTGGTTTTTTATGCACACCTCTGTCCTTCGGATAATCGATTGCGCCGCATTTGACGGAAAGCCATTTTGCGAAGGGTGTCGTCACCAGAGTGATGGCGAAGGCACAAGCAAAGGCAGCAATATATAATAACCAGTTATGTTCTACCAAAATCAATCTCTCCTCCCGGGAGTGGTTTTACTTCGTACCGAAGATACGGTCGCCTGCGTCCCCCAGACCGGGTACGATATATCCATGCTCATTCAGACTGCCGTCATCATACGCCGCTGCATAAATATCCACATCGGGATGATTCTTCTGCAAACGCTCCACGCCCTCTGTTGCTGCCAGAATACACAGGAAAATAATATTTTTTACCCCTCTTGCCTTCAGAAAGCCGATTGCCGCATCTGCGGAACCGCCCGTTGCCAGCATAGGGTCTGTCAGAAATACGGTACGTTCTTCAATATCCAGAGGCAGCTTGCAGTAATATTCCACAGGCTCCAGTGTGGTTTCATCACGATACAAACCGATATGCCCGATTTTTGCCGCAGGCAGCAGGTTCAAAAGCCCATCTGTCATGCCAAGCCCTGCGCGCAGAATAGGAACCATCGCAAGCTTGGTATCAATGGTTTTGCAGGTTGCGGTCGCGATGGGTGTTTTTACCTGTACTTCCTTCAAGGGCAGATCTCTGGTTGCTTCATACAGAAGCAGAGAGGCTACCTCGCCGATAATCTCACGAAATTCCTTTGTGCCGGTCTGTTCATCTCTAAGCATTGCCATTTTGGTATGAATCAGAGGATGCTCGGATACAAATAATTTACTCATGCTTCTTCCCTCTCAATCTTCGATTTGTTTAATTCTTCTGATGTGACGCTCGTCATTGGAAAACGGTGTTTCCAGGAACGCCTTTACAATCTCCAGTGCCAGACCGGGCCCTGTTACTCGTGCGCCCATCGCCAGAATATTTGCATCATTATGCTCTCTGGTTGCCTTTGCGGAGAACACATCGCCGCACAATGCACAGCGGATACCCTTTACCTTATTTGCCGCAATGGAAATACCGATGCCCGTGCCGCAAATCAGGATACCCTTTTCACATTCGCCTTCGGCAACTGCGTATGCAACCTTTTTTGCATATTCGGGATAATCTACAGAGGCTTCGGAGTAGGTGCCGAAGTTCTTAAATGCAATTTTATTATCCTCCAGATATTTGATGACTTCCTTCATCAGGGGGTAACCGCCATGATCACAGCCCAATGCCAACATATCAAACACTCCTTTTTTCTTCTTTATTCCGCTTCTAATACCCGATAGCCTGCCGCCTTGTTCAGACGGTTCATAATCGCCATTCCCTCGCCTTTTTCGGAAAAGACCTCGGAATAAACCACATCCACCCCCAGAAAATCAAATTTCCGCAGGGTTTTGAAGAGGTTTGCGCCGATTTCTTCGGGTTTTGCTCTGCTGCCCAGAGAAAGAATGATATCCGCATGATATAGCGTCTTTGTTTCCTCCGTTGCCATCACGCCGACCTTTTTGCCTGCCGCACGCTCCGCCGCCGCAAGCGCGTTAATCCTTTCTGCAACAGCTGCCTGTTCCCCCTTCACCAGAAAAACCTCTGCCTTGGGAGAATAATGCGTATATTTCATTCCCGGTGCTTTTGGTTTAAAATCCGCCGTGGGTTTGTGCAAAATCGCAGGGTCAATTTCTACCTGCCCGACAACCTCCTCTATCATTTCCTTTGTCACCGCACCGGGACGCAGAATCATGGGGATTTCGTCCGAAACATCCACAATCGTGGATTCCAGTCCCCATTCTGCCGCTCCGCCGTCCACAATCATATCTATCTTCCCATTCAGATCATACTCCACATGGGAGGCTCTGGTGGGGCTTGGCTTGCCTGAGGAATTGGCGCTCGGTGCCGCAATGGGCAGACCTGCCGCGCGGATAATCGCCCTTGCAACGGGGTGATTCGGAAAACGCACCGCAACGGTATCCAGGCCGCCGGTTGCCTTCGCAGGGACGATGTCCTTCTTCTTGAAAATCATCGTCAGCGGGCCGGGCCAGAAGGCATCCATCAGCGCCTTTGCCTGCAGGGAAACCTCCGCAACAATGCGATCTAATTCTTCTATTTCGGAAATATGCAGGATTAAGGGGTTGTCCGAGGGCCGCCCCTTCGCAAGATATATTTTTTCACAGGCTGCGCTGTCCAAGCCGTTTCCGCCCAGACCGTAAACGGTTTCTGTAGGAAAAGCCACCAGACCGCCCTCCTGCAAAATTTTTGCAGCCGTCTGAATGACTTCTGCGGATGACGCTTGGCGCAGGTCAACCTTTGCCACAATCGTCTTCATAGCCTTACGCGTTTCTGCCGCAGCATTTTTTATATTTTTTACCGGAACCGCAGGGACAGGGATCGTTACGACCGATTTTTTCGCCCTTCACGATGGTTTTGGATTTCTTCTGTTCCAGTGCAAAATGCTTTCTGGTTTCTGCGTCATAAATGCTGTCCCACTGGGGCAGGTTGGACAGATGCTCTGCCTTATATTCAATCATCAGCTTATACAGCTTCTCAAAATCAATATTGATGCAAACCTTTGTGTCCTCTGCCAGAGTCTCCATATCAAAGGGTTCTTCCAGAGATGCGTTCAGACCGTCGATAAATGCAACAATCATTTCTGCTGTCATATCGAAACGTGCAGCCAGCTCTGCAATCGTGCCTTCCAGCTTTGTTACCTTTTCGCCGAGGATATATTCATAGATTTTCTGTTCCTTGGGCAGATATTCCTCCCAAACCGCTTCAATGCTGCGGCCTTCCTGAGAAAATGCCTTCTTCATCCAATCTTCATACAAGCTCATTTATTGTCTCTCCTTTTGTTCTTCTTATTTTTGTACAAATTACTCCATTCTTTCAAATAATACTATGATTTACCCCTATTTGCAACAGAAAATGCAGATTTGCCCACGTTTTTCCCATGCAGAAGGGCGTTTGCACAACCAAACGCCCTTGAATTTTTCTGTTATGTTTTTGTTATTGTGCATGATAATTTTCAAAGGTAATGCTTTCGATGGTAATATCCTCCACAGGCTTATCGTTTTCGTTTGTTTCTGCCGCCGCGATGGCATCCACCACGTCCAGACCCTCAAAGACCTGCCCGAAAATGGTATAGGGATTGCCGAAAACATATTCCAAATGTGCTGCGCCGCCGACCTCTTTGTAGTGCTCCAGAACAGAATCGGGGAACAGCTGGCTGAAGGTATAATACTTCCCGTCCGTCAGGGTTACGCCCAACTCCTCGCCTTCGTTATTGTCACGGGCATCCCGCAGTGCGGTCAGCGCCTCCTCTACAACGTCCTTTGCCTGTACGATAAAGAACTGACTGCCGTTTGTATTCGCACCGGAATTTGCCATGGCAACCGCACCTCTGTAATAATGCAGCTTCGGGGAAATTTCATCCTCGAAGGCTTCGCCCCAGCAGCTTTCGCCGCCTGTGCCATCGCCCTTAGGGTCGCCCGTCTGCACCATGAAGTCCTCAATCACACGATGAAAGAGCAGACCGTTATAGTATCCCTTTTTTGCCAGTGTTTTGAAATTTTCCACTGCCTTAGGTGCTTCTTCGGGGAAAAAGCGCATCTTCACAACCCCCTTGGATGTAGTAATCACGGCGATTTCCTCACCCTCCTCAGGCATCTGCGCCTGTAAAATTTCCGTGGTATCTACCGTTCCCTTTTCTGCCGTTTTATTGCTATCGTCCTTCGCTTCCTCTTTGCCGCAGCCTGCCGCACAAACTGCCAGAACTGCCGCCAACGCCAACGCAAGGTATCTTTTCTTCATTTTCATTTCCTCCGTTTTCTTTTTTCCCTAATGTCCATTTTAGTCCATCCGTCTTTGGAGTGTCAATTTAGAAATTCTTAAGATTGCATTAACATTTTCACTGCTTCTTGCCAGAATCAGCGCATCAGTGCTTTAATCTGCGTCATCACAGCTGCAACGCCGTCCCCCGCAGGGCTTTTTTCCATAGCCGCAACATATTTGTCCTTATTCTCATACAAAGCAAAAATCTCTTTTTTCATCGTTTCTGCCGTCATTTCATCCTCATCCAGCACGCGCGCAAAGCCCTGCTTTTCAAAGGAGGCCGCATTGAGAATCTGATCCCCGCGGCTCGCCCTTGCGCTCAGAGGGATGAGCAGGCTCGGCTTTTTCAGTGCCAGAAATTCCGAAATGGAGTTGCTCCCTGCGCGGGAAACCACAAAATCCGCCGCCGCGAATAAATCATTCAGCCCATCGGAAACATATTCAAACTGCTTATAGTCTGTTCTGCTTTGCAGGGTTTCATCCAAATTACCCTTGCCGCAAAGATGGATGATATCAAACGTTTTTGTCAGCTCAGGCAGGATTTCCCGCAGGCAGTCATTCAGCTTGACCGCCCCCAGAGAGCCGCCCATCATCAGCAGAACAGGCTTTTCACCACTGAAGCCACAGGCGGACAGACCTTTTTTTCTCTCCCCCTCGAATAATTCCTTACGGATGGGTGTCCCCGTATGCACACCCTTCCCCTTCGGCACATACTGCAGGGTTTCAGGGAAGGTGGCACAAATCACCCTTGCGGAGGGCATAGCAATCTTATTCGCCAGACCGGGGGTGATGTCCGATTCATGGATAATAACGGGAATGTGGTTCTTCTTTGCACCCAGCACAACGGGAACCGCCACAAAGCCGCCCTTGGAAAATACCAAATCCGGCTTTAATTTCTTTAACAGACGCTTCGCTTCGCTGATGCCCTTCAGCACCTTGAATACATCCTTGAGGTTCTCCTTGGAAAGATAACGGCGCAGCTTCCCTGTGGAAATACCATAATAGGGGATGCCCTCCGCCTCAATCAGCGTGCGCTCAATGCCATTCTGAGAGCCGATATAAATGACCTCATAGCCTTCCTGCTTCAGATATGGCAGCAATGCCAGATTCGGAGTCACATGCCCTGCTGTGCCGCCGCCCGTCAATACGATTTTCTTGCTCATTTTTTATACCCACCTTTTCAGAGTTTCTCGATTCCTTTTCCCCATTCTATCACAAAACCCTGCCGCATACCATCCTTATTTCCCTGCCAAAAGGCAAGAAGGACAGCCCTTTTGCATAGTATGATAGAAAAAGCAAAAGGAGACAAATATGTATCCATACAACCGAAATACACAGCTATATCATTCCCGTGCAAAGGAAACACAGGCGGAAAAGCCCTCTCTGCTTGCGCAGGATAAGCGTCTGGAAGAACTGCTTTCCCTTGCCCGTACAGAAGCAGCGGAAACCACTCGAAAATTTGAGACCCTTCTTGACCGTGCAGAGCTTTCAGAGGCAGAACAGATTCTCCGCACCATGTATCTGGACGGAAAGAAGCATCTGCGGCTTTTGCAGGAGGTCATCTTTCTCATTTTCGGCACAACGCCGCAGGAAAACGAAGCCTGCGAAACCGCAGAAACAGAAGAAGCCGCAGAAGTCCCCGATACCTGCGCCCTTCTGGAGGAGCTGCTGCTTGCTGAAATGGATGATATTTCATTCTATCGCGCTCTGCTCTTTGCCATGACGGAAGCAGACCTCCGGAACGCCTTTTTTGAAATCCTGACGGATAAGCAGAATCATACCGTCGCCCTTTCCCATCTGTATGCAAAATACTTTGGCTAAACCCCTGTAAATTCTCATTTTTTCGTGTTATGATAGAGGAAAATTACACCAAAGAAAGGAAGATACCTATGAGCGACTGTATTTTTTGCAAAATCATTGCAGGAGAAATTCCTTCTGCAACCATATACGAAAATGATGAATTTAAGGTAATTCTGGACAGATTCCCTTCCGGCGAGGGGCATGCACTGATTCTGCCCAAAAACCATGTGCCAAATGTCTTTGAAATCGACCCTGCGCAGGTAGGCAGAGCATACGCATTGGCGGCAAAGCTGGCAAGAGCCATGAAGGAAGTGCTTGGCTTCACCGATATGAATATTCTGCAGAATAACGGCCCCATTGCCGGACAGACAGTGTTCCATTTTCATATCCACCTGATTCCCAGACGCGAGGGTGACGGCATCAATGTGACATGGACACCCACAGAGCCGACAGATGAACAGATTGCGGCAGTACAGGCAAAGCTGACAAATCTTATCTAAGCTGACAAACAAAAAGGACATCGGAAAATCCGATGTCCTTTTTTATGTTTAATCTTCGATTTTAAAAGCAACCTGTTCCGCAGAATGGGGCTTTTTCAGCTTCTTTGTATTATGTTCATTTGCCTTTTCCAGATTTTTATTTGCGCTTGCCAGCATCAGCTTGATACGGTTCAGCTGGTTGACCTCACTTGCACCGGGGTCATAGTCAATCGCAACCACGTTGGACATGGGGTACTGCTTGCGCAGCTCCTTGATGACACCCTTGCCAACAACATGGTTCGGCAGACAACCGAAGGGCTGTGTGCAGACGATATTCGGCACACCGCTGTGAATCAGCTCAATCATTTCCGCTGTCAGGAACCAACCCTCGCCCGTCTGGTTGCAGAGGGAAACAATCTTTTCCGCCTCCTTGCCAAGGCTTCTGATGTTTTCAGGCTTATCAAAGCGTTTGCTCTTTTCCAGTGCATCCATCATAGGCTTCTGATACCATTCGATAATCTTCGCCACCAGATTCCCGACAATGCGCGCCTTTCTGCTGCCGCCCAGATATTTTTCCTTCTGCACCTGATTATGACAGCAATACAGCGCAAAGGTCAGCAAATCGGGTACAACCGCTTCTGCGCCTTCGCGTTCCAGAAGGTTGACCAGATCGTTATTTGCAGTAGGGTGGAATTTTACCAGAATTTCCCCAACCACGCCGACTCTGGGCTTCTTGATATCCAGTAAGGGCAGCTCCTCAAATTCCCGGATAATGTTGCGGATATTTTCAGAGTACGTTCTTCTGTCCGCCTTGATCAGGTCTTTTTTCAGCTTTTCTACCCATTTTTCATGCAGAGCATTTGCAGAGCCCTTTACCTTTTCATAGGGTCTGGTGCGGTACAGCACACGCATGAACAAATCGCCGTATACAATCGCCTGCAATGCGCGATGCAGCAGGGCAGGCTCATATTTAAAGCCGGGGTTCTTTTCCAGTCCCGCAGGGTTAATGGAGATAACGGGAATATTGGGCATACCCATATTTTCCAGTGCCTTACGGATAAAGGCAATATAGTTTGTTGCACGACAGCCGCCGCCCGTCTGGGTGATGAGAAGCGCCGTACGGTTCAGGTCATATTTACCGGAAAGCAGTGCATTCAGCAGCTGCCCGATGGAAATGAGTGCAGGATAGCAGGCATCATTATTGACATATTTCAACCCTGTTTCAATGGCATGCTTATCCATTGCCGCCATTACTTCGATTTTATACCCTGCCTGACGGAATGCAGGCTCCAGAAGCTCAAAATGAATGGGCGACATCTGCGGACAAATGATGGTATATTCCTTCTTCATTTCCTTTGTGAAAAGCACGCGGTGCAGGGAAGCATCCCCTTCCTTAATCTGCACATGCTTTTCCTTTCTGTCCTCAATCGCCGCAATCAGGGAGCGGATACGAATACGCGCTGCACCAAGGTTATTTACCTCATCAATCTTCAAGGCAGTATAAATCTTGCCGGCGGCTGTCAGAATCGATTTCACCTCATCGGTTGTTACGGCATCCAGACCGCAGCCAAAGGAGTTCAGCTGTACAAATTCGATATCCTTCTGCTTCTTTACAAATGCCGCCGCTTCATACAATCTGGAATGATACGTCCACTGGTCACGCACAACGGTGGGACGTTCCACATGTCCCAGATGTGCCACGCTGTCCTCCGTCAGAACGGCAATGCGGTAGCCTGCAATCAGTTCGGGAATCCCGTGGTTGATTTCAGGGTCTGCATGGTAGGGTCTGCCTGCCAGAACAATACCCGTCATGTTATTCTCACGGATATATTTCAGCGTTTCCTCGCCTTTTTTGCGCATATCTCTGCGGAAATTGCCCCATTCCTTCCAGCCGGCTTCCACTGCCGCCTTAATCTCCTTGGCATCACAGCCCATGGGTACAAATTCCTCCTGCATACGCTTGATGACGGTTTCAATTTTATCCAGCGCAAGGAAGGGATTCATGAATTTGATATTCTTTTCCTTCAAATCCTCTACGTTGTTTTTGATATTTTCATTATAGGATGCCACGATAGGGCAGTTATAGTTATTATCCGCTGCGGCGCTGTCCCGTCTTTCGTAAACCACACCGGGATAGAAGATAAAATCAACGCCTGCGTTAATCAGCCACATGATATGCCCATGCACCAGCTTTGCAGGGTAGCAAACGGATTCACTGGGGATGGATTCCATGCCCATCTCAAATACCGCCTTGGAGGAGAAGGGCGAAAGCACAACCCTGTATCCCAGCTTGGTAAAGAAGGTATACCAGAAGGGATAATCCTCAAACATATTCAGCACGCGAGGGATACCGACTGTTCCCTTCGTTGCCTGTTCTGCCGTCAAGGGTTCATAATCGAACAGTCTATGGCGTTTATAATCATACAGGTTAGGTGCAGGGTTCTCAATTTTTTCCTTGCCCAGACCTCTTTCACAGCGGTTGCCTGTGATGAAGCGTCTGCCGCCGCTGAACAAATTGACCGTCAGCAGACAGTGGTTGGTGCAGCCCTGACATCTTGCCATATTGGAATGTACTTCCAATGCGTTCATTTCATCGCGGCTGATGAGTGTGGTCTGATAGCCTGCGGTGTATTTATCTCTGGCAATCAGCCCTGCGCCGAAGGCCCCCATGATGCCTGCGATATCGGGACGGACTGCTTCTCTGCCGCTGATCATTTCAAAGCTTTTCAGCACCGCATCATTGTAGAAGGTACCGCCCTGTACAACCATGGATTTCCCCATTGCCTTTGGGTCGGAAATCTTGATTACCTTCAGCAGTGCATTTTTGATAACGGAATACGCCAGACCCGCGGAAATATCCGCAACCTCTGCGCCCTCCTTCTGTGCCTGCTTCACGCGGGAATTCATAAATACCGTACATCTGGAGCCAAGATCAATGGGATTTTTTGCAAACAGCGCAGCCTTTGCGAAATCCACAACGGTATAATTCAGAGATTTTGCGAAGGTTTCGATGAAGGAGCCACAGCCGGAGGAGCATGCCTCATTCAGCAGAACGCTGTCGATTACATTATCCTTAATGCGGATACATTTCATATCCTGTCCGCCGATGTCCAGAATAAAGTCCACATCTGGCTTGAAGAACTGCGCCGCCTTATAATGTGCAACGGTTTCAATATAGCCAAGGTCAATCATCAGGGCTTCCTTAATCAGCCCTTCGCCATAGCCTGTCACGCAGGAATTGCGAATCACAACATCCTCAGGCATCATATCATACATTTCATTCAGGCTTTTCATGACAACATTCAGCGGATTGCCCTCATTGCCTGCATAGAAGGAATAGAGCAGATCGCCATCCTTGGAAACCAAAGCCACCTTTGTTGTGGTAGAGCCTGCATCCACACCAAGGAAGGCATCCCCATGATAATTCGACAGGGGCACGCGTCTTACCTTATCTCTGTCATGACGTTCCTTGAAAGCGGCATAATCCGCTTCATCCTTAAACAACGGCTCCATACGGGAAACCTCTGCCGTCAGCTCCACGCCGTTATCCAGCTTATGCAGCAATGTATCAAAATCCAGCTCTGCTTCGCCCTTATTGGAAACGGCTGTGCCGTAAGCGGCGAACAGATGGGAATTTTCAGGAATAATCGTTGTTTCATCCGTCAGCTTCAGTGTTTCAATGAAACGCAGGCGCAGCTCGGAAAGAAAATGCAGCGGGCCGCCTAGGAAGGCAACATGTCCGCGGATAGGCTTGCCGCATGCCAGCCCTGCGATGGTCTGATTGACAACCGCCTGAAAAATAGAAGCCGCCAGATCCTCTTTTTTGGCACCCTCGTTAATCAGGGGCTGAATATCCGTTTTTGCGAATACACCGCAACGGGACGCAATGGGATAAATCACCTTATATCCCTTTGCCAGCTCATTCAGTCCTGTTGCATCTGTCTGCAAAAGACTTGCCATCTGGTCGATAAAGGAGCCTGTACCACCGGCACAAACACCGTTCATTCTCTGCTCTATGTTGCCGCCTTCAAAATAGATAATCTTGGCATCCTCGCCGCCAAGCTCAATGGCAACATCCGTCTGGGGTGCGGTTGCTTCTACGGCATTTGCTGTCGCAACCACCTCCTGAATGAATTCCACACCAATCGCCTTTGCCAGAGCAACGCCACCGCTGCCAGTAATCATGGCAGAGAAAATGGCATTGCCGATTTCCTCCTTCGCTTCCTTCAGGATATCCTTTACTGTTTTTTTGATTTCCGAAAAATGTCTTCTGTATCTGCTGAAGGCAATTTTGTTTTCCGCATCGGCAAGTACAACTTTAACGGTCGTAGAGCCGATATCGATTCCCATTTTATATGTAGTATCGTTTTTATGAGACTGCACTTGTCACACCTCCGTCTTCATAATTCTGCATCTTTGCAGTGGAAATTTCCTTCCACATCTGATATTGAATTTTTGTATATTTTTCTTCCTCATCAATCGTTTCATCCAGCACGCGGAGAGCTAAAATGCCATCCTGCATGGCTAAAATCATAGTTACATAGTTTTCCAGATCTATGCTTTTGAGGATCTCTCCTCTTTTCTGTCCTCTTTCCAGAATTTCATAGAGCAGTCTGCTCTTCTTTTTGTTGAATTCCTTAAAATATTCCTCCACCTCAGGAAATTTCTTCATCCCTTCATAAAGCAGGAAATAGAAATTCCGAAAGGCAATCTTTTTGCCGATTTTTTTCTGATAATTCGCAAAGCGCTGGGGCAGGAAAAACCCCTTCCACAGCAGCTCCGCCGTTGGCGTTTCCGCTCTGCTTTTTTCCCATACCTGCTGCATTTCCTCTGTCGGGCGAGAGAAAAAGGGTTTGATATATTTTTCCACCACCTGCTGATCCAGATCATCTCGGCTTTTGAAGGAATAGTAAAAACCACCCTTCGTCAGCCCTGCCGCACGAATCAGCTCATTTGTGGAGACCTCGGAAAAACCCTTTTCCAAAAACAACAAAAAAGCAATTTCCAAAATCTCATTTTC
>OODE01000918.1_pt1 | contig 22120 bp, 18 predicted proteins | sample 1671771 | NCBI WGS metagenome assembly OODE01 (sample SAMN06348191, study PRJEB24527) | human gut metagenome | biome: human gut; feature: ankylosing spondylitis patient; material: feces | host: Homo sapiens | place: China | collected 2015-10 | reverse complement strand
CTTGATGGTGGTGCCGGTACGGTTCTCGTCGCTGGGCTCAATCTCGAGCGCCTTCTTTTTGGCGACGACGACCTTGCCCTTTTTAAAGTGCAGGGAGTACTTGTTGCCGTCGCGCCAAACCGTGACGTCCATGTACTCGGAAGCGTACTGGGTCGCGCAGGAGCCCAGGCCGTTGGTGCCGAGCGAGAAGTCGTAGTCGCCGCCCTGGTTATTGTTGTACTTGCCGCCAGCGTAGAGCTCGCAAAAGACGAGCTCCAAGTTAAAGCGCTTCTCGGAAGGGTTCCAGTCGAGTGGGCAGCCGCGGCCGTTGTCCTCTACCTGAATGGAGCCATCGCGAAAGGCGGTAAGGGTGATGAGCTTGCCGTAGCCCTGGCGCGCCTCGTCGTTGGACAGAATCTCGAAGGCGGCATGCGCGCAGCCGTCGAGCCCGTCCGAGCCAAAGATGACGGCGGGGCGCAGGCGTACGCGCTCCTCGTCCTTGAGCTGGCGGATACTGTCGTTACCATAGTTTGCGGTGTTTTTTGCCATACTCGCTCTCTCGGTGCTCCTTTGCTGCGTTTAAGTCATATAGATAGTCAAGGTAGCATAGCCCAGCCCACAGACGATTCCACCCAACACGAAATCCATCGAACAATCGTTCGATTAGATAATGGATGCTTGGGATGCGGGTGGGGTCTGTCCTATTCAAACATCTGCGGCAGGTCGATGAAGACGGTTCGATCGCTTTCGTCAGCTTCGAAGCCCGAACGGGAGAAGAATCCGTAGCGATGGCACTTGAGCCCCGTTGCCTCGACTTGGGTGATTTCCTCGTCGACCATTTTTTGCGTGACGGGGGATTTGCGGAACTTTGCTTCGTAGAATGCGTAGCCCTCGGGGTCTTGCGTTACCACATCGAATTCGCCGCTCGTTTTGTTTGCGGGATCGTCGTACCAGTACTTGCCTATGGCATCGAAAGCCGGTTCGATCTTGCCAGTCCTGTTTTGCCGCACGAGGTATTGACGGCAGATCTCCTCGAACATATGTGGAGTGTAGTTTTCCTCGAAGTCTTGGGAGACGTGACGATCATAGAAGACTTCCGGGTCGAGCAGCTGACGCGCAGAGGCATTGCGGAAGACGTAGCGATAGTAAAAGAGCGAAAGTGGGTCCACCACAAAGTAGCCAGACTTGCGCTTATTCGTAGGGTCGTTGATGGGTGCACGCTTTTGGACGATTTCGAGTGACATGAGCTTGTCGAGTACGTCTGCCATGGCCGGACCGCTCGAGACGTGCGACTGTGCCAGCACGTCCCCCCAACGGGAGTAACCTTGTGCGAGAGCCCCGAAAACTTCGTTGGCGTTGGTCATCTTCGAGATCTCGGCGTTGAGATAGGACGGTACTTCGCTTTCTAAGCGGGCGCCAGGTTCTGTGACGAGCTCGATGATATTGTCGCGTACGCTTTGGGACTGATCGATGAGGCGATTGTAAAAGGGGATGCCGCCAAAAACGCTATAGAGCCGCACCTTGTCCTCGGGTGAGAACGCGGGATAGAACTTTGCAGCGTCAAAGTAATCCATGGGCTTAAGCTCAAGCGCGAGATCAATTCGCCCGTAGAGGGGGCTTTCATGCTCGATGAGAGATTTCATAATCTCAACGTAGGAGCCGCACAGGACAATGTTTAAACGTGAGTCTTCCCTGTGAGCGTCGATTGAGGTCTGGAGAATGCTGTCTAAGCCTTTAACCGCATCTCTCAAGTAGGGGTATTCGTCGAGAACGAGGGTAATGTTCTTGTCTTTGGCTTGGGCAAACAGAAATTCGATGAGCTCGCGGATGCCCGTGAAGGCGAGCGGAGGAAAGCTTAGCGCTTCAGCAGCAAGGGCGGACAGACTCTCGAGGTTGTCTGCCTCGGAGGTTTGGCGGCACTCGTAATAGATCGTTGCGACGTCCGATAAATCGGTTAGCGCCTGCTTGATGAGCTCACTTTTGCCGACGCGACGCCTTCCGTAAATGAGAACATTGCGCTGCTCGGGCGCATTGAGTGTTTTCTTAATACGGGCGAGTTCAAGCTCCCTGCCAATGAATTCCACTTACTCGGTTCCTTCCGACTCGGTTTTGTCCGAGTTAATTGTATCGCATGAATAAGTTTATGCTCGAGTTTACTCGGACAAAACCGAGTCGGTTTTGTCCGAGTAAGTTTGAATAGCGAATCGAAATTGTTATGTCCACATGGCGATGGCGGACATGGTTTCCATAAGCGCCGCGTTCGCGCTTGTTATTGCCGCAATGCGCTGTATCGCTGAGGCGCAGATCGTACCGCTCGAAAGCGTCTTTTGGTTGGCGAATCTGGCCACGGGCGTGTTCTGCGGTGCGACGATTTTCGCGGCCACGTTTGCTGTCCTGTGCGCAACGTTTTTCACGGCGAAAAGGCGCCGCGCAAAGATCGAAGCCGAGCTCGACTCCGCTGGCGACATCTAATGCGTAATGGGCCGGCTCTGGGTATCCAGAACCAGCCCATTTTGATGTTCGATGAGCCGATTCAGCGTCTCTCACAAAAGTAACTAGGAGCTAGCGAGGCCTATCCGAATTGGTCTCATTGGCGGTGTCTTTTTTGAGCGCCGTGCGGCGGGCGCTGTAGGCGACGAGGCCGGCGCCTGCCGCGGCGAGTACTGCAGCGGCTGCCGTAAGGGGAGCGTTGACATCGCCCGTGCCCGCAAGCGCGCCCGCTTTTCCGGAGCACTTGTTATTGCCGTGGTCCTTGCCGCTGCCGGAGCTGCTTCCGCCGGAGCCGCCGCCCTCGTCAGCACCGCCGCCACTCGAGCCACCGTCGCCGTCTGCTGTCATCGGGGCGTCGTGAAGTCCTGTCGTATCCGCGCTGTCGCAGACGCCGACCTGAACTTCTGAGCGCTCGCATGCCGCGTCGGGCACATGAAGCTCGTGCAATACGGCACCCAGCGCCGAGTTTGCACCCGGTCGAATTTCCTCGAGCGTTACGGGATCGAGCGCCACCAGGTCACGCGCCTTCGCATACAGCGTCACGCGTTTGCCCACTTCGTCGCTCCAACTCTCGGGGATAGCGAAGCTCATGCGGAACTGTGCCATGCAACCCGGTGCCAGCACGGCGTTGCCGTTGTCGGCTACCAGCGGGTGCGTCGCAAAATGTTCGCCCAGCGTCTCGAGTGCGTACTTCACGTGTGCCATGTCGTTGGCCGAAGCGTCCTCGGCAAGCTCTGGATCGTAGATCGATGCCATACGTGCGTTCACTCCGAATCCGATGGATGCGCTGGAGAACGGCTGGCTGGAGCCCTCTCGATACAGATCGATCGTGCCGGCGGTCAGCAAGGTGTTGCCGTCGTTTCGCACCGTGACCATGAAGGATTCGCCTGCTGCTCCGGGCACCACTGCGCCCGAGGTGGCGACCGCGCCCGTCGGAGTGGCACACGCTACCAAGGGCACTTCGATGCCGCGTAGCTCTGCCTCGCTCTTCTCCGCGCTCACAATGTGCGTAGCGAGCGTGGAGAGCATGCCTCCCGACGTCAAAAATGTCGTTATTTGATCGACGGGATGGTCCAGCTCGCACATCACGAACGGTTCCGTGAACAGATCGCCTGCCAAGGTGCTGGCGAAGATGCGGAAGTGCTTGCCCATCACTGCCACCGGGTTGCCTTCTTCGTCGTAGGTTTGTCCCACCTTGCCATCGGTGTTCTCTACATAGAGCACGCACCTGCCGTTGTTGCTCACGCTAAACGATGCCGGGCCACAGCCTGCGGCACCCACGGGCTGCGTTGCAAATGCCGATGCACCTCGCGTCCAAGTAACATGCTGCAGTTGCTCGTTGACGGTTGCCAAAAAGCCCGAATGTTGTGGCCACGGCACCGCACGGGGTACCGTGGCGTCTGGTGACATAACGCCCCAGCCCGCAATGGACTGGCCAATCACGGCGTACGATGCGCAGCCGCAGCCGTCTGCGGTCTCGTACGCAACGGGCACCACCATTTTGCCGTTGATATTTTCGGGCTCGCCCAGCTCGATACTCGACGGTGCTTGCGGAAAGCGGAGAACTTGGCGGAACGTCAGGCTGTCGCCCGAAACGTCCGACCACAGGGTAAAGCACTCCAGCGCAACCTCAGCCTCGTTGCCGAGCGCCTTTTCTGCGGAGGTTCCGCGGCGGTGGAGGTAGGCACCCGACAGGCGCCCGTCGACCAGCGTCTTGCCCACCGTGATACGCGGGCACTGAAGGCAATGGTAGCCATCCTCTTGCAGGCGGCCGCGCGAGATGCTGCGCCATGACGCATGCGACACCACGCGGATCTCGTCATTACTTATGCGCAGGCGCACAACGGACAGCATACCGGCTGTGCTTGCCGTATCGAAAAGAGTATTGTCGCCGGCGGGGCGCTCGCCCGAGACCAGCAGCACGTAGGCATCCTGGTTTCCTCTACCGTCCGTATATTCCACCACGTCGAAGTCGTAATCGTATATGCTGTCGCGCTCCACGTCGTTCTCGCCAAACCCAAGGGGAAAGTCCACGGGCGTGGGAGCGGACCACGTGCCGTTTGCCTTTGTGTGCACCACCAGGCGCGAGCGGCCATTGTCGCCGTAGCGCACCGAGGCGATACGGAACAGGCATTCTGCGCCGGCAATCATTGCCAGCTTCATGTGAGCTTCGCTGAGCACGCCAGCAAACAGCACGTTGTCGCTCGAGGGTTTTATGCCGCCGCGCTCGTCCTCCGATACACCAGCAGAATTGGCGTTGGGGTCCGCAACGGCGTTCGTCGCCTGACCGATGTAGGCGTACTCATACATTGGCGCGGCGTTTTCGTCGTTCTCTATCAGTGCATGGACGAAATGCTCGATCTGTCCCGTGTCGTCGCTTTCTGCATCCGCCTCGAGCTCAATGTGCGTAACCGCTTGATCCCAATCGCGCACGACAGGCGCGACGTTTACGGCAGTGGCCTTAACCTCGGCGCGTGCGAGCAGCTCGGCGTTGGTGACGATGGTGGCCGATGCGATAAATTGCGGCACACCACCTGCCTCGGCGTTGCCGGCTGAGCCGAAGCGGGCATCCAGCGTATAAGGCGTATCTCCACCCAAGGCCAGCTCAGAGCGCTGGAGCACATACTGATCGCCATTGTTCACTGACATATTCCACGAATCGAGGAGTGTGGGCCACGATCCCGACCAAGCTTTGGTGGTCCACTTGAACATGACGAACTGGAGTATCACATCGACATCGACGTCTGCACCTACGCGCAGTCGCGGAAGCTGGTGGCCGTCCGCCTTCTCGTACCCAATGAACAGTGTGAGGGACGCGGCACCGCGCACGGCGGACGAAGCGACGCCTGCAACGCCGGCGCCAAAGGTGACGGCAAGCCCGATCTGGATGGTGAACGAGCCCGACGTGTTTGAATAGTCGAGCGAAATGTTTTTAAAAAACGCCACGCCGCTGCCGTGCGTGTGGGCACCCACGGCGAGCGCCAGTTTTGCCAGCACCCAGGGGTTGACGTTTAGGAAAAACGGCACCGGTCCCAAGGTGAACTGTTCGGTCCAGTTGAGGTCGGTTCTTACTTGGAAGAGGGCCTTAATATTGCCGTATGCGGGGTCGTTGTTATTGCCCCAGGTTTTGCCCACCCAATCGTAGGCGAGCGAGCCGTACAGCTGTGTGGCGATATCCATCGTGAACAGCAGCGTGCAGTGGTGGCGAAGGAGCTTGGTGTTTCTTGGATCGGTGCCCGAACCGGCACTCATGCTCTTGTACTGATTCCACTTCCCCTCCATCTCGTCGAGGTAGCGGCTTGCCTGCTTGGCGCCCGACTCGCGCGGCGATTTCTTCCAGTATTCCGGATCAGGATTGCCCGAATCGTTCATATAGCTGGCTGGTTTGTATCCTCCGCCAAACAGCACGTATCCAGCAAACGAGAAATCGAAGAGGATCGGAAATGTGGGTATCCAGCACGTGAACTTATTGCCGCCGATGCCGGGAAACGCCGCGGGGAAATCAAACGGAGTGATCTCTTGGTCCATGGTGGTGGGAATGATGGTGGTCGAGCCCGATTCCGCCTTTGCGGCCGGCGCGGTGACAACGGCCATAGGGGATGAAAGCGTGTAGGTTTTGCCCTGATAGTCGAGGACAAAGCGCAGTTTGCACCCTTCTTCCAGAAGGCCCGATGCCGCGTCGAGAAACGTGTCTTCGAGTGTGAACGTCGCCAGATTATCCGCGCCCGATGCGCTGGCCTTGATATGACCGATCTGCGTGACGGTTTCGGGCGAGCTGCCCGCGGCAGGCGTCACTTTGTTAATGCGCAGCGTTGCCTGCCCACCCTGTGGCAAATGTGCCTGCACGGTAAAGGCGTGCGTGTCGGGTTGGTCGTTTGCCGTGTCGTCCTTCGGCAATGCCATGAACGTAGCGTCGGCGTACTGGATGTCCCATTCGTCAAACGTGAGCTGGCGGAAGTACGGCTCGCCGTCGGAAAGCGGACGTGTGGGCGCGGTTATGGCGGTGCCACCCTGGATGCGCGCGAGGGGAATCTCGACATCACGGTAGCCCGCCATACTAATGGAGATGCCGCCGTTAAAGTCGTACGCGTCGAGAAGCGTTGCCTCGTCCACGTAGCCTTCCGAAAGCGGCGCGACCTCAAAGATGGCCGTGCCTTCGTCGTCGGTTGTGGCGGTGAGCTGCTTGCCTGCGGCATAGCGTGATGTGAGCGTGACCTGGGCACCTGCGATGGGATTCTTCTTATGAGCGACATCGACTACCACCACGCCAAACATGGTGCGCGAGAGCACCAAGACCTTGAAGGGATCTTTTTCGTCGGCATAGGCTTCGGTGGGCGTGAGCGGCAATATGAAGGCGTTTGCGCTTCCCGGCACGCGCGGCAACATAATGCTTGCCAGTGAGGATGCTCCGGCGATAAGTAACGAACGGCGATCAAGCATTTTGGGCTCCCATCCCGCAAATATCGGTGGAAATAATCCAATTTTGCGAGAAGGCGCTTCGTGGCGGTAGTGCCGTTCAAGGGTCAAAATGTCCAAATTGATCGAGCGAAGCGCCGGGTTCCGGAACGCGTTCGATGCGCTTGGCAGCCCGGTCGCTAACGCAACATATGCGCGACCAGCTCGGCGCGTGTGCCGATGCCAAGCTTTGCGTATACGCCGGATAGGCGGTTTTTGACGGTACCCGGCGATACTCCCATATGGCGTGCGATTTCGGCGTTGGTCCACCCACGACAGGCGAGCATGGCCATGGTGAACTCTGTGGTCGTTAGATCGTCGGCCACGTCCTCGCCCGAATCGGGGTTGTGGATGCGCCGCCAACCGTAGCTGAATCGATACGTGATCTCGATGATGCGAGCGAAATCATCGGGGTATTGCGATTTTAAGCATGCCTCGATAAGCCCCTGCAAAAGGCCGTGGTGCTCGCCGATAAGCTCGATGAGGCCGTCGGGGCGCGCAATGTTCCAAGCAGCTCCGAAGTGCGTTTTTGCGGCGCCCACGTCTTTGAGACTCATGCAGGCCATGGAAGCCGACAGGTGCAGGAACAGCTCCGAGATGGGATAACTTCCCTGTTTCATGATCAGGGCGTTTTCCGCCATGCCTAGACTGCGGCCATATTCGCCGCGCAGGTACAGGGCATGCGCCATCACGTAGCTGGCGAACAGGCGCAGGCCTTCGGGCAGATGTGCCGCAAGCGGATAAAACTCTTCGGCGGAATACGGGGAAGGCAAGTGCAGCAGGACGCTCGCGGCGGAGGCGAACAGGATATGCGTGGCGTGGACGGCGGGCGATTCATCGTCAGTTGGTATTTCGAGGATGCCCGCAAGGCAACGGCGGGCATCGGCGATACGGTTGAGCGACAGACTGGCATATCCGCAGATAAGGCATGCGGAATAGCGCAGTGCGGGGTCGGTGGCGTCAAGATAGGGGCGTGCTGTCTCGGCGGCGAGTGTGGCCTGTCCGCGAAAGTACAGCGCTTCTGCCGAGGCGATGGTGCGTGAATCGGGGTCGGAAATGCCTGCAACCGCAGCGTCAATCTGCCCCGGCACAAAGGCAGTGCACATCAACGGCATGGGAATGCGCGGGTAGCCATCGCAGTCCATCTTCCATCTCCCATCAGGTGGCAACATTAGCAGCAATTGTACTCTTGTCGCTCGGGACTGGAATTTGTGGGTATCGCCTGCGATTATGCCGAACGTATAAAGGAAGAGTCTATTGGCGATGCTCCCAAGGTGGCTATCGAAGCTTAGCTGACCTTGGGATATAGAAAAACTGCCACCCCTGCAAAAAGCTCTTCCGCAGCGATGGGAAACGCATCTTCTGGGCATTCCGTCGTCTCCAGCCAGCGCTGGACTGCTGCTGTCGCCTGCGCGTTGGCGAGCGGGGCGTGGGGACCGTCCGGCGACCAGCGGTGACGGGCGAGCCCTGCCGCGTGCGTGGGCCTCCATCGGCGTAGACCCATGACCCGCATGGCATCGGAGAAGTCCACCATGGCGTCCAGCACCTTACCGTCCGGCACGTCCAGCCTAGCGGCTCTCTTGAACCCGAGGTCGAAGAGGGCGTTGTACAAGGCATATGGGGCCGAGCGGAAGTGGATCAAAAGAGCGTTACTTGACGTTTCATGCATAATGCCAACCGCCCCGCGACATCACGTTCGCAGCGCGCAGGGGCCGGAGAATCTTCGCGATGAGAGTTGACGTCTAATACCTTGCATCGTATAGTGTGTATAGCATAGTATATGACGAGAGGAGGTGTGCGGATGGAGGCACAGATGAAGCGCGGCTTCCTGGAGGCCTGCGTGCTCGCGGCCGTCTCCGGCGAGGAGTCCTACGGCTACCAGATCGTGAAGGACGTACCGGCGAGCATGGGGCTCACAGAGTCGACGCTCTACCCGCTGCTCAAGCGCCTGGAGAAGGCCGGGTGCATCACGGCACGCTCCGCCGAGCACAACGGGCGGCTGCGCCGGTACTACCGCATCACGGACGACGGGCGAGCGCGCATCGAGGAGTTCCTGGCCGAGTGGCCGTCCGTACGGGAGATTTACGCATACGTTGAGGGGGCGCACCATGACGCGCGATGAGTTTCTGGGCCGGTTGGGCGAGCTGCTCGCCTGCCTGCCGGCCGAGCAGGTGGAGGAGACCAAGGCGTTCTATGCGGAGGCCATCGCCGACCGCATGGAGGACGGTATGAGCGAGGAGGAGGCCGTGGCCGCCATGGGCACGCCCGGCGAGGTGGCGGAGGCCACGCTCGACGACCTGCCCGCCGTGCCGCGCGCGATCGCGAGGACGCGCCGGCGCAGCACCGCGCTGCTGTGGGTGCTGACCATCGTGGGCTCCCCGGTGTGGGTGCCGCTGCTCGCCGCCTTCGCCGCCGTGGCCGTCACGGTCTATATCTGCATCTGGGTGCTGGCGCTCTGCGTGTGGATCGTCGCGGCGGCACTCGGGGGCGTGGGCGTAGTTGAGCTCCTGCTTGCCATAAGCGGCGTCATCATCGGCCACTTCCCGTACGCCCTCGCCTCGGCGGGCGCGGGGCTCGGCCTCGTCGGCGTGGCGCTCTTCGTTGGTGCTGGCGCTTGGGCCGCCTCAAAACAAATTGCGCGCTTCTCGGCGCTCTGGGCGAGGAAGGCCGCCTCGCCCTTCTGGAAGGGTAAGGGCGAGAAGGGCGGCGCTGCCGCGCATCTCGCGGCGTAGAAAGGAATGAGTACCATGACCAGCGCGAAGAAGATCTACCTCGCCGTGGCGGGCGGGCTCGTTGCTGCGGGTGTTGTCCTCGCGGGCATTGGCTTTATCGCTTCGGGTTTCGACCCGGCCGTGTTCACAACCCAAATCGACACGCGTGACAGCACCATCGTGCTCGGCGGCGTCGAGGTGGACGACCCGACGGGCCTCCCCCTCATCGAGCAGCTCGCCGGAATCGGCGAGGTCGACACCTCCGGCATCACCGCGTCCGAGTCCCCTGCTGCCCCGGAGGCGCCCACCGCTCCCTAAGCATAGCGCGCCCGGCGCCAGCCCGGGCGGGGCGAGCGGCAGTGACGAGCGCGCCTCGCGGACCCGGTCCTCGATCTCGCGCGGCGTGGACCTCGCGAGCCTGCGCGGGCGGCTACTGCGGTCGGACATGGGCTCTCCGGACCTGCTGCGGCGCAGCCACTTGCTCGCCGTCTGGCGGCTGACGCCCATCTGACGCGCGGTCTCGGCGACGCCGAGGCCGGACTCTATGCGCGAGACGAGCGTCTCGCGCCCCCTCGGGGTGAGCCTTGCGTTAGGATGTTGCTCCATGGGAGGGCTTCTCTGCTGTTCGTCTAGACAACTCGCAGCATGTGGGAGCCCTCCCTATTTGTCACTACCCGGGTGTAAACAGCCTATTGGCACAGAACAGCTAGAACAACCGATGCCGCCTCACTGCGCCGAGAAACCCCCGGCGCCGGAGTGAGCCAACAGCAAAGCCACGCCGCTAGTAGTAGCCTGTCACCAGCAATCTGCAAGTCGCTAGCACCCCACAGCCGTGCCGGCAGCATCCCTTGGTCGCCATATCAGCCGCACGGTATAATCTATCCATCGATATATTGGTTGAACCATGGTGTCTCTGCTGTGACCATAAACCTCCGCAAGACGCTAGGACTTTGTTCGAAGGAGATCTGGTGGAGAAAGGTCAAGAGAACCCACCACAAGACCGGGCGCTTGCCCATAGAGTCAGGTGGGCTGACCTCGACAGCGTATTCGAGCACATGGGCGACAATACTAGCGTTGGAGAGGCAAGTAACGGCATCCACCTCATAAATGACCGGGAGCACGTCGCCGTGCGCCAGGACCACGAGGTTCGCATCCCCAATGAATACCTGCAGGAATCATACGTCGGACAGCGCGACAGCGACCTGAGAAAAGCAAGGGAGATGCTCCTTCAGGCCAAGCAGGAGCGCCCTTCCTACAAACCTGACATCCTTTTAGGTCTTGCGACAACGTTCCTGGGCTGGTTTCTCGGGGGTTTGTCGTCATCTGTCAATCTCGCATCTTTGCCCGGTATCTTGATGCTCTGCGTAGCACCGTGTGGCGCAGTAGGACTCTTTGTCGCTTTTATCTTTATCCGAAAAGAAGAGAAGCAGGGCAAATCTGATCTGGCCGAACGCGTCCTAGAACACCTGGCGGATCCCGATGACAAGGAGACCAAGACCGATGAACATTAATGATACGAGCACACAGCTGCTCTTTACCACGGTCCCCATCGTGGGCATTACTACCGAAGGCACGGGCGTCTCGGGTACAGGATTCTTCTTTTCCTATGACCTTGAAGACGGGCGAAACGTGCCCCTGCTCATTACCAATCACCATGTCCTCAAGGATGTGATTCAGGGTCGCTTCGTCATCAATCTAGCCGAAGGTGACGCCCCGTCACGCGAGACCATCAGCGTGAACTTCGACAAGTCATTCATCGAGGGGAAGAAGCTCGGAGAGCTCGACTTGGTTGCGATGCCGGTGGCCCCTGTTCTCAGCATGCTTGAAGAAAACGGGAAGAGGCCCTTCTACCGATCCATCGACTCTGGACTCATCCCAAAGAAGAGTGTGCTGGACAATTTGGCGGCGCTCGAGCAAATCACCTTTATCGGATACCCCAGCGGGCTCTATGACGACTACAACAAGACCCCCCTCATCAGGCAAGGCTGGACTTCCACGCCCGCTTGGAACGACTACAAGGGTAAGCGCGAGTTCCTCGTTGACGCATCTGTATTCGAGGGCTCCAGCGGCAGTCCCGCCTTCATCCTCAACCAGGGCAGCTATCCCACGACCGACGGAATTGCCATCGGCTCCAGGCTGCTGTTCATGGGCGTAATCACTCAGACGATTACGAAGGAGAAGAGTGAGCACCTCGATTTAGGTACAGTCATCAGAAGCGACGCGATGCTCGTCAAGCTCAAACCTTTCGTGGAAGGTCTGCTGTAGCTAAGAGCGCCGTCAAAAGCAGTGACGCCCCTTTGCTCCGTTCCCTAGGATGAGGTGACTGAGCTCGGCATGCCGGTTGACATCTAGCTCCCCAACGGCTCATAGTACAGACACATGGAAAGCCTTCGGGTTTTGTAAGGGCGGGACCCACTGGGCCTCGCTCTAGTTAAAGGCTTTAGCCTGTGCGGGGCGCGCAGCGCGGCGCATCAGAAACCACCCGCTATGCGGGTGGGGCCAAACGGCTTTACAAAGCCGCCCCCTCGCCGGACACTTGCGATTGTTCAGGCCGCAAGGAATCCGAGTCGAGAGGGCGGTGGTGGCGTATGGCCCAGAAGGCCTACGGCCTGTCGCACACGAAGTGGACGTGCAAGTACCACGTCGTGTTCACGCCGAAGTATAGGCGCAAAGTCATCTACAACCAAATAAGGTCCGACCTTGGGGAGATCTTCAGGAAGCTCTGCCAGTACAAGGGGATAGAGGTCATCGAGGGGCACCTGATGCCCGACCACGTCCACATGCTGCTGGCGATACCGCCGAAGTACAGCGTGTCGAGCGTGATGGGCTACCTGAAGGGGAAGAGCTCGCTGATGGTATTCGACAGGCACGCGAACATGAAGTACAAGTTCGGCAACAGGAAGTTCTGGGCCGAGGGCCACTGCGTGTCCACCGTCGGCCTGAACGAGGCCACGATCGCGAAGTACATCCGGGAGCAGGAGAAGGCCGACATCGCGCTCGACCGGCTGAGCGCCAAGGAGTACGAGGACCCCTTCGATAGGGGGCCGGGGCGTAAATAGCGCCGGTTTGACCGGCCCGTCACGGGTCAATCTGCAGTGCGGCCCGAACCCCGTGAGGGCCGGCGCCTTTAGACGCGTGCCGGCAATCCAAGGGTTATGCCCTAAGAGCAAACCACCCCTTCTAGGGGTGGTTTTGATTTAAGCGTCCACGCATGAAACACGGCGCGATGAACTGCGCTGCTCGTCGCCCGTCCGCGCCGCCGAGAGCAGGGCGCCCAAATCGGCCTGGATCGCCTCTGCCTTGCTTCCAAGCTGCAACGGAGCCGAGTCGCCCGAGATGTTTACGCTCAAAAGGTGCGCATCCGGCAGCTTTGCGGTCATGCTCCAGAACGGGAGTGTGATGATGCCGGGGGTCATCTCGCCCACGCCGAGCTCCAGCAACAGCACGCGGCCACTGCTGCGCTCGCGCACAAAGCGTTCGTATCGTTCGAGGCTCTCGCGCCATGCTCCGCCTTGCAGAAACGTGTCGTCGCGCACCCACGGCACAAGCTGCCAGCCGCAATGCGGGCATCGGGGGATATCCTCGCTGAGGACCTCGAACCCCGCCATGCCCGCGAGCATGCGTTCGACGTAGGGGCTCGCGTCGAAGAGCTCGTCACAGCATGGCTGCTTGCACTGAAGGTGCGCGAAGCTTCCCTGATAGTTACAGGTTCTCTCGTCGGGAAACGTCTTCTCGGCCTGGGTGTCCACATTGGTGCTCAGGATGAAGTAGTCCTTATGGCCGATGAGGGACCGTAGGTCGAGATAGGGCTGCGAGGTCGGCTCGCGCAGCATGAAATCGATATATCGCGCGTAGTAGGCCCATTGCTGCTCGAGGCTGGGGTAGAGGTGGTAGAAGCCGTCGAAAAGGCTCTTGAAGCCAAAGGCTTGCTGCCAGTCCGCCATTCCTGCGCGCGCCATGCCCGCGCGGTTGTAATGGTTGAACCCGGCGGCGCTCGACATGCCCGAGCCGATGCCGACGATGATGGCGTCGGCATCGTCGATAAGGCTTCGAAGCCTACGCGCTTCTCTTTCTAGGGGTGGCATCGGGCGATCTCCTCGAAAGCCGGGGCCATATCGCCGTCAACGAGAATCGTCTCGCACGAAGCGTCGGGCGCCATGGCCTGGCCGTAGTTGAACACGATGTAGGTGGCGTGCTCGCAGACGTTCGCGATCTGGGCGAGCATGCGCTTTATGACGCCGTTGTGCAGTCCCACGCCAAGTTCGAGGATGGCGACCCTGCCGTTGCGATGGGCTTGCACAAGACGCGCGAGCTCGTCGAGCTGGGTCATGGCGAGGGCGTCTGGATGGGCGAGACGCCGCTCGTCGATCGACGTGCGTATGCTCCCCTCCGTCTCGAGCACGCGGTTCTCGTTGAACCCTGCGCGTACGAAGTGCCCGTCGATATTGCACGTGATCACGAAGGCGTCGGCGTGCTCTGTAAGACGCCGCAGCCCGTTCATGAGCGGGCTGGGCTCATACTCGACATACTCCTTTTGATGGAACCGCTCGACCCATCGGCTTCGCACGCTGGCATCCGGGGAGGCGAGCCCCTGCAGCATGCAGCCGATGCCGTCGGCCTGAGCGAGGTCGCCGTACGCCTCTCGGAAATGAGCATCGGCGCAGAAGAGGTTGAGCCCCTCTGCCATGTCCAGCCCGTTGCTGGCGCCGATGATGACAAGATCCGCCTCGGAAAGCGCCGTGCCTATGCGAACTGCTTTCACCGTTTCCATGTGCTACCTCCCCAGCGTCTTGCGCACGTCGGCGAGCACGTCGGCGATGTCGGCGCGAACGGCGAGCCCCCGATCCTCGATCGCGCGGGGGAGAAACTGCGTCCTGTTGTTCACGGCGATGTAGCTAGCCTGCGACAACTGCGCCGTGAGGGCCCAGAACGGCTCCTGGATAAACGCGGGCGTCATGCGGCCCACGCCCAGCTCGAGGAAAAGGATCCTCTGCCGCGCGTGCGCGTCGAGCCAGTCGGACACCTTGTGGTACTGCTCCTCGTAGAGCTCGCCCTGCAGGAAGTTGCCGTAGCCGCGAACCCAGGGGAACGCCTCTGCCCCGCAGTGCGGGCAGCGCGGCACGAGCTCTGTCGGAACCTCAAGGCCGTCTCCCATGGCCTCTACCATGTGGGAGACCGGCTCGACCGCGTTCCACACCTCGTCGGTGCAACAGTGGGAGCACTGAAAGAAGCGGTGGTCGCCTTGGATCTCTGCCACTTTCTCCCAGGGATAGAGCTTCACAAACTGCGTGTCCTGGTTGGTGGTGAGCACGAAGAAATCCTTCTCGGCGAGAATGGCGTCGAGGTCCCTGTAGGGCTTGCGCAGCGGGGCGTTGAGCGTGGTGTCGAGGAAGGTGGCGAGGTATCCCCAGCGCGCCTCGGCGGTGGGCCAACGGTAGAACGACCCCTCGAAAGCGCCCTTGAAACCGTAACGCTCGGCGAATTTGCCGAAATGCTTGCGATAGGTTGCGTTGTCTTCGTAGTAGAAGTCGCCGCCGCCTGCCGCGGAGAGACCGGAGGCCCCGCCCACAAGCACGCAATCGGCTTCATCGATCATGCGGGCGACGTCCTCAATTTGCTGCTCGTAGGGCTTGGCTCGCGGTCACTCAGCTCATAGGGCGTGCCGCCGCTGCGATAGGCGGCCTGAAGGGAAAACGATTGGTTGGTGAGCTCGATAACGAACTGCTCGTACAGAGTCACTGGATACCTTCTTTCAGCTATTATGAACAGGTGTTGATAAAAAGTATCCATGTTGATTTGTGCGAGAGCAATGAACAGCTTCGATGCGCCGTTGATAAACGAACGATTGCCGGGCATTGTCGAGCGTTGCAATTGGAGGGGTAATGGAAGCGGGGAAGATCGATCGTCGCCGACGCTATACACTCTCGGTCATACGGGAGGCGTTCTTCGCGCTGCTGGCCGAGGTCGGCTTCGCGAAGATGACGGTAGCGGATATCTGCCGCCGCGCCGATATCAACCGTGGCACGTTCTATCTGCACTACGAGGACAAGTTCGCCCTGCTCGACGCGCTTATCGACGAGGCCTTGGCGGCGGTGCCGCCGCTCGAGGGAACGGAGGCGGGTGCCCTCTGCCAGCGTCCGCCGGCAAACGATGACTATTATCTGCTCTACTCGGATGACGACGCGTACGCCCGGGTGGCACAGCGCGTCGTCGAGCGCGGCGCCGAGCAGATGGTTCCCTCGATCATGGAGGAGACTGGGCTTTCGCGCGAGGACGCCTATCTGCTCTTCGTCCACAACGTCCAGGGAAATCTCGCGGTCAACCGCCTGCTCGGTTGGAGGCGAGGGCCCGAGTTTGCCCACGCTCAGGAGCTGCTCAGCGCCTATTCCGAAGGGGGCATGCGGGCGGTATCGGCTCGTCACGATCCCCGTAGTTGATTTTAACCGCAGGCCATTTCGGGCAGGCGACGTTGCTATGGCCCCTCTTTGGTTTTCGATGTTGTATAAGGCAATTGCAATCGCCTTGAGCTTCTTTAGGGAACTTGAGCAAGAGATATGGCCTGCTGGCGATTGATTAACCCCATTTGTTTTGGTTACAAGAAAAAATGCTGCGCGCCTGCAGCATGAAGGAGAGGGAATCCTATGAATATCGTTGTATTGAGCGGCAGCCCGCGTAAGGGCGCCAATACCGATACCATGGTCGAGGCGTTTGCCGAGACCGCGCGTGGGGGCGGCAATACGGTCGAGGTCGTCCGCGTTGCCAGCAAGAAGATCGCCGGCTGCTTGGGATGCCAGTACTGCTTCGCTCATGAGGGCGTCTGCGTGCAGAAGGATGACATGGTCAACGTGATCGAGTCGCTGAAAGACGCAGATATGGTCGTCTTTGCCTCGCCTATCTACTGGTTCGATATCACTGCGCAGGAGAAGGCTGTCATCGACCGCCTGTACGCCTTCGGTGCTACGGGCTTCCCGTTCACCAAGACGGCCCTTTTGCTCGATAGCCACAGCGAGGGCGTCTATGATGCGGCGATCGCCATGTACAAGTCCACGTGCGCATACTGCAAGTGGGAGGACCAGGGCATTGTCACCATCAGCGGTATGACCGAGCGCGACAGCATGGCCTCCTCGCCCAAGCTGGAAGAGGTGCGAGAGCTCGCTCGCAAGCTCGCCTAAGGGCAAGAAGAGCGCATGGCAATCGGTGTTGGTGGAAATGCTTGCTGTCCTTACCGAGAGATAGGGGCGCATTCCCTCAAGCGCCGTATAGAACAATTTTTAAACGCAGAAAAATAACTGAAAACAAATTAATCCGCGTTAAAATATTGTCAAACAGAAGTTAATGAGGGAAGGTTGCGTATGCGTCGCAAGGCAGACGAGCTACTTAGGGAATGGCGAGACAGAGCTGATAGAAAACCTTTGCTGGTCAAAGGCGTGCGCCAGTGTGGCAAGACCTATTTGCTCAGAACGTACGCCCAGGATCTTTTCGAATCGGTTGTCTACGTTAATCTTGAGAACGACCGGTCGGCGCGAGCGGATTTTTCGGGCGGTCTTGACCCTCATTCGATTGTGCGCGCGATCGAGGCTCGTACGGGACAGCGTATCGTGCCTGGCAAAACCTTACTGTTCATTGACGAGATCCAGGCATGCGAGGAAGCGCTCACTTCCCTTAAATACTTTTGCGAAGATGCTCCCGAGTATTACGTTGCGGCTGCCGGGTCGCTTCTTGGGGTTGCCATTAACCATCAGTCGTATTCGTTCCCCGTCGGAAAGACCGACTTGATCGAGATGACTCCACTCGATTTCGAGGAGTTTCTCTGGGCAATGGGGCACGATCAGCTGGTCGATGAGATACGCTCGTCATTCGAGTTAATGGGTCCTCTTGCGCCAAGCCTTCATGAAAAGGCGCTTAGGCTCTATCGACAGTATCTTGTTGTTGGCGGAATGCCCGAGGCGGTCCAAACGTATATCGATGATCAGTCAATCATTGATGTGGCCGAAAAGCATCGGATTATTCTCGACGGATATTCCGCCGACACCAATAAATATGCTGATGAACGCTTGAGCGCAAAGACGCGTGCGTGCTTCGATTCCATTCCACAGCAGCTTGCCAAAGAGAATCGCAAATTTCAATACAAGGTAGTGCGAGCGGGGGGCAATGCGTCTCTCTTTGGAGATGCTCTCGACTGGCTTGTATTGTCGGGTACGGTGGCGCGCTGCAGCCTAGTCGGGCAGATCGAAAGCCCTTTAGAGGCCTTCGTTAACCCTTCTGCTTTTAAAATCTATCAGGCGGATACAGGGCTGCTCGTCTCCAAGGCCGGTGCTCAACGCGCCGATATTCTTGCCGGCATCGGCGGCACATTCATGGGTGCACTTACCGAAAACTACGTCGCCCAACAGATTTCAGCCATGGGCTATCCGCTGCATTATTGGGCGCGAGATAATCGTGCGGAAATCGACTTTGTAGTAGAGAAGCAGGGATGCTTGTCTGCGATTGAAGTCAAGGCGGGAGAGAACACAAGATCTCGAAGCCTGTCCTCACTTAAAAAGACCCATCCGGGCGTACGCCTTATCAGGCTATCGACTAAGCCCTTTGGAATGAATGATGGGCTTATGTCTGTTCCACTTTATGCGGCATTTTGTCTATAGGGATGATGCTGGTGTAATGCATGGGGCCCAGGGCGCAGCGTTTACTGCGCTCCGGGCCCCGCTGCTTAGTTAAACCATGACGGTTTGGTCGCCGTCGTCCTAGTCAAACAAACTCGGCATGTCGTTTTCCTTCATGAGGGCACCGGCAGAGGGCAGGCTCTGCGCGGTGAACTTCTCGGCCGAGACGCCGGCGCCAAGAATCTCCTCGGTCGTGCCGACAGTGGTGACCGAGCGGCCCTTCTTGGCCGTGAAAGCCTGGACGCCCTGCGTGTTGGTGGTCGTCTTGGTCTTGAGCAGCGACGTGTTGAAGTTCATCAGGCGATAGTCGCTCGAGACCAGCGCGAGGTCGCGGTCTTCCTTGAGCACCTGCGCATACAGCAGCTTGCTGCCGCCGTAGATGGCGTTCTTAAGGCGCTTGCGGTTGGTCTTGGTAGCGTATCCAGAAAGCGCGACACGCACCACGCGGCCGTTCTCAAAGACGAACAGCACGTCGGCCTTGTAGTCCTCGGGGTCGATGACCCAGATGACGCTCTCGTCGGGTTCCATCTCAAGATCGGTCGGAAGGTACGAGCCCAGCTGGGCCGACTTGGTGTCCTCAAACGCCGCGACCTTGCACTTGTACACCTGGCTCTTGTTGGTAAAGACCAGCAGCTCGTGGGTGTTGGAGGACGGGAACTCGATAAAGGGTTTGTCGCCGTCCTTGTACTTGAGCGTGGTCGCCTTCTTGAGCACGCGGTCCGTCATCTTCTTTAGGTAGCCATCGCGCGAGAGCATGATGGTGACCGGGTACTCCTCGACCTCGGGCTCCAAGCTTACCTCGATAACCTCATGGGGCTCGATCCTGCCCGTGCGGCGCGGCATCACGTACTTCTTGTTGACCGCTGCTAGCTCGTCGCTGATGACCTTCTTGATGTTCTCCTCGCTGGAGAGGATCTCCTCAAGCTCGGCAATCTCGCCCTCGAGCTTGGCGATGTCCTTGGTGCGGTTGAGAATGTACTCTTCGTTGATGTTGCGGAGCTTGAGCTCGGCAACAAACTCGGCCTGGGTCTCGTCGATGTCGAAACCCTTCATAAGGTTGGGCACGACCTCGGCCTCGAGCTTAGTGCCGCGGATGATGGCGATGGCCTTGTCGATGTCGAGCAGAATTGCCTCGAGGCCGTGCAGCAGGTGCAGACGCTCGGACTTTTTGACCAGGTCAAAGTTGATGCGTCGACGCGTGGACTCAATACGCCACTTGACCCACTCGTGCAGGATCTGGCGCACGCCCATAACGCGGGGATAGCCGTCGACCAGCACGTTAAAGTTGCACGAGAACGAATCCTGCAGCGTGGTCGAGCGATAGAGCTTCGCCATGAGCTTGTCGGGGTCGACACCGCGCTTAAGGTCGATGGCGATGCGCAGACCCGAGAGGTCGGTCTCGTCGCGGATGTCGGCAATCTCCTTGACCTTGCCCTCTTTGGAGAGCTTGACGATGCGCTCGATGATGACATCGGTTTTGGTGGTGTAGGGGATCTCGTAGACCTCGATGATGCGCTCTTCGGGAATCCAGCGCCAGCGGGAGCGGATCTGGAAGCTGCCAAGGCCGGTCTCGATTATCTTTTCCATCTCCTCGCGGCGGTAGATAATTTCGCCGCCGGTCGAGAAGTCGGGCATGGGCATGTATTCGAGCAGGTCGCAGTCGGGATCCTGCAGGTAATGCATTGTGGCGGTACAGACCTCGTTGAGGTTGAAACCGCAGATATCGGATGCCATGGCGACGCCGATGCCCTTGTTGGCCGAGACGAGGATGTTGGGGAACGTGGTGGGCAGCAGGCGTGGCTCCTTCATGGCGCCGTCGTAGCTGTCGACGAAGTCGACCGGGTCCTTGTCGATGTCCTTGAAGATCTCGGCGCTAATGGGGGAGAGCTTGGCCTCGGTATAGCGCGAGGCGGCGTAGCTCAGGTCGCCCGAATAGTACTTGCCAAAGTTGCCCTTCGACTCAACGAAGGGGGCGAGCAACGCCTCGTTGCCGGTGGCCAGGCGCACCATCGTCTCGTAGATCGCGGCGTCGCCGTGCGGGTTGAGCTTCATGGTCTGGCCCACGATGTTGGCGCTCTTCTGGCGCTCGCCCTTGAGCAGACCCATCTTGTACATGGTGTAGAGCAGCTTGCGGTGCGAGGGCTTAAAGCCGTCAATCTCGGGGAACGCACGCGAGACGTTGACGCTCATAGCGTAGGGCATGTAGTTGACCTCGAGCGTCTGCGTGATCGGCTGATCGGTGACCTCGGAGTGCAGGCCGATGACGTTCTCGGCGTTGACCTGCTTTTTCTTGGGCTGGTTCTTCGTCTTCTTCTTTGCCACGATTTCCTCTTGAACTTCTTATGGGCCGTCGTTATCGATTTGCTGCTACTGCAGGTCCAGCTGGTCCAGGTATTCCTTGCCGTGCTCGGAGATGTGACGCTTGCGGCCCGTCTCGTCGTTGCCCAGCAACAGGTTGAACATGGTCTCCATCTTGGTGACGTCCTCGGGTTCTACCTTGATCAGGCGGCGCGTCTCGGGGTTCATGGTGGTGAGCCACATCATGTCCGGATCGTTCTCACCAAGACCCTTGGAGCGGTTGATCGAGCACTTCTGGTCGCCAATCTCCTTGAGGATGCCGTTCTTCTCGAGCTCGGTGTAGGCAAAGTAGGTCTTCTCTTTGCAGTTGATCTCGTAGAGCGGCGACTCGGCGATATACACGTAGCCCTCGTCGATAAGCGTGGGCACCAGGCGATAGAGCATGGTGAGCACAAGCGTGCGGATGTGATAACCGTCGACGTCGGCGTCCGTACAGATAATGACCTTGTTCCAGTTGAGATTATCCAGGTCAAAAGCACCGAGGTTCTTGATGCGCTTGTCCTTGATCTCTACGCCGCAGCCCAGCACGCGCATGAGGTCCATGATGATGTCGGACTTAAAGATGCGCGGGTAGTCCTCTTTCAGACAGTTGAGGATCTTGCCTCGGACGGGCATAACACCCTGGAACTCGGCATCGCGCGAGGTGCGGATGGCGCCTGCTGCCGAGTCGCCCTCTACGATGTAGATCTCGCGACGGCTCTTGTCCTTGGAGCGGCAGTCGATGAACTTCTGCACGCGGTTGGCCATGTCGGTCTTCTGCTGCAGATTGGTCTTGATGCTCTGGCGCGTCTTCTCGGCGTTCTCGCGCGAACGCTTGTTGATGAGCACCTGCTCCATGATCTTATTGGCAGCGTCCTTGTTCTCGATCAGGTAAGTCGAGAGGCGCTCCTTAAAGAAGGCCGTCATGGCCTGCTGGATAAAGCGGTTGTTGATGGCCTTCTTGGTCTGATTTTCGTAGGACGTCTGGGTGGAGAAGCAGTTGGTCACCAGAACCAGGCAGTCCTGGACGTCCTGCCATTTGATGCCACTCTCGTTTTTGTTGTACTTGCCCTGTTGCTTGATGTAGGCATCGATGGCGCTGGTCAGAGCGCTACGGGCCGCCTTCTCGGGCGAGCCACCGTTCTCGAGCCACGATGAGTTGTGGTAATACTCCTGCATCATGAAGGTGCGCGAGAAGCACATGCACGCGGTGATCTTTACGTTGTAGTCGGGCAGGTCCTCGCGGTCGCGACCGCGGCGGTCGGCCTCGATAAAGAAGGGCTCAGTAAGGTAGTCGGTACCGACCTTCTCGAGCACATAGTCCTCGATGCCCTTGGGATAGCAGAAGTCCTCTTCGGAAAACTCGCCATCGTCGCCCTCGATACGCAGACGGAAGGTCACGTTGGCATTGACCACGGCCTGGCGGCGCATGGTCTCGCGATACCAATCGTGGGGAATGCTGATGGAGGTAAAGACCTCAAGATCGGG
>OODE01000867.1_pt1 | contig 22978 bp, 27 predicted proteins | sample 1671771 | NCBI WGS metagenome assembly OODE01 (sample SAMN06348191, study PRJEB24527) | human gut metagenome | biome: human gut; feature: ankylosing spondylitis patient; material: feces | host: Homo sapiens | place: China | collected 2015-10 | reverse complement strand
GGTTTCGTACATTTTCAAGCATAAATGCCGGGGGAAGTTTTTCTTTTAGGATTCGTTCAATATCAAAGAAAAGCGTCCCACAAGTCTCATTTGAGAAGCCCTCTTTTTTCCCGATGATTGAAAATGCTTGGCAGGGAAAACCGCCCAACAAAATATCAAAGTCGGGAATATCTTTTGCGTCTATTTTGGTTATGTCCCCCGATGGATGTTCGCCGAAATTCGCTTCATAGGTTTTGCAAGCGTCCTCGTCAAATTCCGATGAAAATACACATTTACCGCCAACGTGTTCAAACCCTAACCTAATGCCGCCAATTCCAGCAAACAGGTCGATAAATCTAAATGTATTCCAATCCATAAATATTCATCCTCGCTTATATCAGTTCTGCCTTAGCTCTCATGGAAAAGCTGTTTTCCATACTCGCATATTGCCATTTATTCCGGCTAACAGAATCGACACATATTATAGCGCTTTTCAAGCGCTTTTTCAATAGGTGCGCCAAAGTTTCATAAAACTGCACAACGCTTAGTGCAAATAAGCTCTAAGCGTTGCGTCAGAATATTTTGTTTCATCAAGGGGTATAAATTAGCTCGTGCTTCACGATTTCCTCTGCCTGAACCTTGCAAGCGTTCATCTGCCGCACCCATTCCATCTGGTTTTCGGCTTTCAGCTTTTCGGTAACGCCATATTGCTTCGCCAGCTCCGGCACGATCAGCTCAATGCGATGTCTTGCCGTTTCCTCAATCTCGGCACAATGCTCATAGAGCTTTTCAGTCAAGATAAGCTCGTTATACAAGATAGGGCGAAACTGTTGTAAGTAGGCTTTGCGAAGCCTGCCATAGTGACCGAGGGACTTCTTTGCCTTGCGAATTTTAATGTTGGGGATAAGGTAGTCCCCATTCTGCGTGTAAGTGATTTTCATGCTGTCTGCGCTCCTTTCTGCGGCTCACGCTGCGGTAAACTGCTGACAGGGACAAACACCCCTCTGGCAATATCCTCTGCCCAGATAGCGGCTTTCTTGGCGTCAATCTCTGCCTTTTTCTTTGCTTTGACTTTATCCTCGTAGCGTTTCTGCGCTCCGCTGGCTTTTCGTTTCAGATAGTTCTGATGGAGCTTGTCCTTGCGTTCCTCACGCTTGCGGATTTCTTCCAGTTCCTCCGGGGTCAGCTCCACTTCTCCAAACGCCGGGGGAACGAATTTCCCGACAAAATTAAAGTAAATCTCAACCTCTTGGGTGGTCTGAATACTCCCTTTTCGGTCACGCTCATGGACAAGGATTTTCTCGACAAATTCATTGAGCATGGCAACGGTCAGTTTGTCGAAGTTCTGATATTTTTCTATCAGAGCGATAAAGCGGTCAGCGTCCTTTTCGTGCTTTTCATAATCGCTGACTGCCTTTTCAAGAGTAGCAATTTCAGCGGTAAGGGCAGCTTGTTCCTTTGCATACTGAGCGTCCAGCACCTCATAGCGGCTGTCCGGCAGTTTGCCCAGCACATTGTCCTCATAGATTTTACAGAGCAGGACTTCCAGCTCGGAAACCCTCTGCTTTGCGGCGGCAAGGCGTGTGCGCTGTTTACGGATTTCTGCGGTCTGCTGGCTGGACTGCGCTTCCTGCACCACACGGACAAACTCGGCTCGGTCGTGCTTGGCATACTCGGCAATCGCTTTCAGCATATCCGATACAAGGGTCAGTACCACATCTTCATTGATACGGTGCTGGGTAGGACAGAGCTTGCCGACAGGAACCTTGCTGTATTGGGAACAGGTATATTGGGAGATACGCTTTCCGTTGTTAGTGCGGTGGACATACATCTTGCCGCCGCAGTCGGCACAGTAGAGCAAGCCTGTAAGGGGAGCTGCTTCGCCCCAGCCATTCGGGTATCGCTTGACATTGCTTCGGATTTTCTGCACAAGGTCAAAGGTCTGCTGGTCGATAATCGGCTCATGGGTGTTCTCAAAAATCGTCCATTCGTCCTCCGGCACATAATGGCTTTTCTTGTCCTTGAAGTGTTTTCGGGTCTTGAAATTGACCGTATGTCCGAGGTATTCTCTCTTTTTCAGAATTTCAACCACAGCAGACGAACCCCAGCCATAAATGTCCTTGAATGTCTTGTTCTTGTTTACTCCCTCGCCATACTGTGCAAGGTAAGCGGACGGAATGAGGATTTGTTCCTCTGACAGCTTACAGGCAATCTGATACGGACCGTAGCCCTCAATCGTCCTGGCGAAGATACGCTTCACGACATCGGCGGCTTCTTCGTCCACAATCCACTGGTCTCTGGCTTCGTTCCAAAGGTAGCCATAAATTACCGTTCCTGTAAGATGCTTGCCCATCATGCCTTTTGTCTTGAATGTGGACTTGATTTTCTTGCTGGTATCACGGGCGTACCACTCGTTCATAATGTTGCGGAACGGGATAAAATCATCGTCTCCCTGAGAGCTGTCCACTCCATCATTGACAGCGATAAGGCGAACGCCTTTCTGACGCAGGATTTCCAAAATCTGACCGACTTTCAGATAATCACGCCCCAGACGGCTCATATCCTTCACCACAATGCACTCCACATTTCCGGCTTCGACTTCTTCCATCATCGAGAGGAAGCCGGGGCGGTCAAAACGGGTGCCGGAAATGCCATCGTCCGTAAAGTGGGTGGGGTTCGGCAGTCCATGACCGACAGCGTATTCTTCGAGCAACTTCTTTTGGTTCGATATGGAGTTGCTCTCGCCCTGTAATTCATCGTCTCGGCTGAGACGCTCATACAATGGCGTGATTTTCTCTTTTCTTCTCATTGGCTATGCGCTCCTTTCCTAAAATTGTGGGCTTATATGTTTTAAGAGACTTCCTAACCGACTGATTAAGAAGTCTCTTAAAGCATACAACTCCCGCCGCCAGCTTAAATTTGGCATATTGCCAGACTGCAAAGTGGTTCGGCTTTTTCTTCTTCAAATCCTCAAACATCAGATCCACCGGGTTCTGGAAATCCTCATCGTCCTCACGGACTTCCATTGCATTGATGAATTCGATGAGCGTGGCAAAATTCTGTTCCTCCTTAGGTGCCTCGTAGTGAATATAGCCGATGAGAGCACAGTAGAGAAGTGTCTCTGCCTTGTCCCAGAACGGATCTCCGCCCTTGCCGTCACCCTTGGTGTTTGCCATGAGCGTCGTTGTCAGCTTCAGGATATCCTTTTCGCTGTGCAGATAGGCAAACGGGTTAAAGTGCATGGACTTGTGGAAATTGATCGTGTTGAAAATCTTGATTCGGTAATTTGCATGCACAAATGCATGGCCAACCTCGAGCAGGGTCGTACCTTTCGGGTCAGTGAGCACATAGGAACTATGAAGCTGGAGCAGATTTGGCTTAATCCAGAACCGTGTCTTACCGGAACCGGAGCCGCCGACGATCAGGACATTCTTGTTTCTGGCGTTGGCCGGATTCTTCGGACGGTTGCTCATCATCAGCCGCTCTGTCTTTGTGAGGATCACATTATTTGCAAAGACCGGATCCATGAACGGTTCGATATCCTTCGGACCGCCCCATCGGGCAGAGCCATACTCGAGGTTATGCTTAAAATTTTTGGCATTCTTTCCTCGGATGTAGACGGCAGCCCGGAAACCTGCACCGCAGATCAAGCCGACTATCAGATCCAGAGGGTGAAGGCTCGGAAGCGGATTTCCGAATGCGACGCCCATGGTCGTAAAGAATGACAAAAGCTTTTCAGAAGCATCGGCACCTTCCGCCATGCGCCAGGCTTCTCCCAGATTGGTACAGACCAGACCGATCAGGATATAAGGGAGCACCCGGATCAGAAACTTTTTCAGTTTCACAGTATCCATACTCATCGTGACTGCTCCCTCTGCTTGTCCCTGGTTACCACCTTTGCAGGGATGTCTCTGACTGCATCGACCAGCTTGTGCAGCGTCTTGAGAACACTCGGGCGTTTGTTCTTTGTCAGGATCTCTGCGGAATAGGCATTGAACGCCGCCGTCATAGCATCCGTGTCTCTGGCTTTAAAGAATACCAGATACTTCGGTGGAAGAACAGATTTATCCTTAGTGATTGCATAATCGACACCGTATTTTCGGGCATGTTTTTCAAAGCCCTTCAGGTCTGTTTTGGAAATGTCGATATTGGTTACGCCCTGATTCTGACCGATCAGCTCCTGAATGGTCTGCTTGCCAGTGGGCTTTTCATGCTTCAGCGCCGATTCCCGGGACTTTCGCTTGATATACGCAAGTCCTTTCAGAGCCAGTCGGAGAATACCACGGGCAGTCAGCTTGGTCGTACTGATGGCCAAATTCACAGTCCTGTTTTCAACTTCTTCCTGCAAGGATCACCACCTCCTTCGATCGTTTTCATTGGCATCACAGCCTCTTGACGGTGGAACCCTCCACCTCCATGATGCCGTCAAGAGTCGTAGCGGGAATACGAAGACGCTTGGCCAGAGCAACATCATCTTTGACCTGCTCATCCATAAAGTCACCGCAGACAATCAGAATGCGGGACCTGCGCAGAAGCTCCGCTGCCATTTCCAGTCTGTCCTTGTGTTCCTGGGGGACCTCATCACGGAAAAGATCCGTATACATGAGCTTCGGGCAGATCGGGGAAAAGCCTGCCTCATACACGTTTCGACAAAATTTTCTGGCCATACTCCGGGCTTCGAATTCATCATCACTCCAGTCCGAAGTGATATAAGCGAGTGGTCTAACCATGTCTACCTCCTGTTTCTCCGATTTGTCAGTGATCGTCGCGTTCCGGCTTCCTGTGCTTCGGCTTGGCCCCGATCTCCTCAGAAGCCTTCGCCTTGGCATTTTCACGGGCTGCCAGCTGTTCCTCCGGAAGCGGAATCGCCATGATGCTGCGCCCCATCCTCATAAACACCTCCGGCTGATGAAACAGGTCTTCAAACTTGCCGATCTGCTCCTGCGTGAGGGAACCAAAACTGTCCTCGGTAAGACCGGTCACCAAGAAAGACCCTGCGATGACATCATAGATTTCGCCCTTCTCATCACGCAGAGCACGGTTGAGGGGAAGGCCGTTGATCTTGCCCTCCTCGTTCACGATCAAGCCGACGTTGTCCTCGAAGGGATAAACCACTTCGATATCTCCGCCCACCAGCTGTTGAAGATCCTCGAGCCCGGTCTTGGCTTCAATAACCTTCGGATGAGCATGGGGGTCTACCAGAAGCACAGTAATGGTGTCTGCCGCCCTGGAATCAGAAACATCATCCCCAAAAGTCATCGCCGGTTCGTCCGCCAGCATGGCTTCCTCCTTAACGGCCTCGCGGACCTCAAAGGCACGGGCATTTTCAAAGATGTGCTCCTCGCTGTCATAGTGGAAGACATGATCCGAGAGCCTGTCCGCAGGGGCAACTTCGGTTTCATTCACGCTGCGAACCATCGCCTCCAGATAGCTGAGATCCATGCTACCGTCATCGGCAACAAGCAGAACTTCATGGATTGAAGAAGGGAGAACGTAGAAGTCGCCGCCCAGCGTTTCGGCTGCCTGTTCCAGAAAATCCGGGTACTGGATCGCACAGGCGCCGTTCTGGCCGCCCTCCACAGAGGCCACCCACATGGGCGAAGGCTCATCCGGTGCAAACAACGCAGCGGATGAGCCCATCAGGTCACGCATAACATCGGTCATGTTTCGAAGCGTAGTGGGATGGGTCTGAACTGCTGCTTCCAGAGCGTCTTCGTGGAGCTGGTCTGCAGTAATACCGTAAGAACGGAGCATGCTGTCGGTGACGAGGATGCTGGAAATTTCCTTCGCACTGTTGCTCATCTCAAAGCGATACACGATGGCCATATCCTCCACATTACGGTGGGGGATCTCGGAGAGCTTCTCCTCATTTCCAGCGGTCGGAATCATCTGAAGGGTCAGCTTCTCCTTCATCTGCTCATAATCGTTCAGAACACGCTCATCGAACTGAGGCATATGGCTGATCTGATCAGAAATACCATGCGCGATCTGATCCATGACATCATCCATGTTGAAATCCTTGCCGAGATCCTCAAAAAAAACCTTCAGATTCGTGGTTGCCGCGACATTGCTGTCCTTGGGACGTACTGCCATTCCGATATAAGACTCGCCCTGCAGCTTGCTTACCTCCTGAAGGCTGATGTCCAGTTCGGAGAAACGGTCACGCATCTCATCGATGACCCGGGCTTTAAACTGTTCAAAATTCATAGGTCAGTCCTCCTTCTTCGGCAGCCAATAACCGTAAACGGTTCTGCCGGTTTTGTCAGTAATGGTCATAGCGTGCTGATTCAAAAAGAACATAGCGGTAAGAAAATCCACGGCAGTGAGCTCTTCGCATTCGCCCCCGTCATCACTCACTCTGGCGATATACACAGGATCCGTAATCGTGATATCATCCTCGCTTTCCCAGGTATGCTCCATATAGTGAAGGAACAGATTCTCTGCGATCTCAACGCAATGGAACGTCTGCTCATCTTCAAAGCCGGGGAACCTCGACATGGCCTCTTCTTCCTCCATCAGCTGCACACCCTTGCCGGGAACGGCATAGAGAACGGTGGCATCCATATATTCGATGTCATCCTCGTCCCAATCATCGTCCTCTTCCTCGCACTTTTCAGGCTCCTGGGGATCCTTCCCCTGAAACATATTGCAGAGCTTGGTAAGTGCGATGGCGCTGGTGTAGAACACCTCTGCCATCTTTGCAACCTGTACAAGGAACGCATTGGCATCTTCCTCTTTCATGCTGGCCCGCAGATCCTGCATCTGCTTCATCATTTCTTTTTCGTTCATTGATTCGTACTCCTTTTTTGTGTTTTTGATAAAAGAAAAGCACCATCAAAAGCGTTTCTTCTGACAGTGCCTAGGGTACCGGTATTCGATTAGCGCTCCTGATCGCGGGCTTTCTTTTTCTGCCACTGATCCAAAAGCTTGATGATGGTGTCCTGCATCTGCTGTGCCGTGTAGGACCTGGGGAAATACTTCCTCAACTGTTCATTTCGGAAGGTAACCCGTTCAAGATCACCTTTCTTCACCTCGTTCATGATCTCTCTGGCGGAGTCCATGGTGAAAACGCCTTCCTGCGCCAGCTTTTTCAGGCACTGTGCCTGAGAAAGAGAAGGGGCTGCCTGTACCTCATCCATGGCCTGCATGAAGATCTCCTGTTCCTCCGGTGCAAGATACGAAAGCTCAACAGCCGGGTTAAAGGAGATCTGCTTCTGATCGACCATATCCAGAAGCTCGGGGATCAGATTGGTGAGGCGGATATAGCGCTGGATCTGATTGCGACTTTCTCCGAGTTCCTCAGCCATTGCCTGATCCGTTCGTAACTTTGTCCCAACTTGGGACGAAGTTAAATCATTCCGCTGTCCCTGATGCTTCATCGCCTCCAGTTTCATCTTATACGCAAAAGCTCTCTCACTGGGCAGAATGCTTTCACGCTGAAGGTTGGAATCGACCATGAGCACGGTGGCGGCATCATCATCCATATCCCTGACCAGCACCGGCACTTCCGCAAGGCCTGCCATTTCAGCAGCATGGGCGCGGCGGTGTCCGGAGATGATCTCGTATCCGCCATCCTCCAAAGGTCTTGCGATCAGAGGAGTCAGCACGCCGTACTGGGCAATGCTTTCCGTCGTTCTCAGCATAGCCTCGTCATCGACCACCTTGAACGGATGATCCTTAAAGGGCACCAGCTCACTGATGCTGATATTCTGCACTCGTTCCAGCTGGCTCTCTGCACGGCTCTCATCCGTCTCAAAGATATCATCGTAGCTGGTCAAGCTGATGTTTCCGCCTCTTTTCGGCATTCTGCAACACCTCCTTTGTCAGACTCCGGTAGGCCTCGGCAACCTTGCCGCCGGGATCGTGCTTAAAAATACTCACACCCTCCGCGCTGATCTCCGCTGCACGGACGGAGCGCGGGATATCCGCATCATAGACCTTCAGCTTGCTGCCATAGGTGTCACGGATCAGGGTGCTGATTTCCTTCGCATAGTTCGTGCGGGAATCCACCATGGTCAGAAGGATCCCTTCGATCCTCAACTTCGGATTGATCTGCCTCTTGACCTTGTTGACGGTCTGAAGCAGCTGTTCTAGGCCTTTTGCCGACAGATAATTGGCCTGAACGGGAATGAGCACCTGGTCGGAAGCAGCCAGCGCATTGACGGTAAGCATTCCAAGAGACGGCATGCAGTCCAGCAGAATGTAGTCGTACTGACCCTTTACCGTTTCCAGGTACTGCTTGAGAATGGTCTCGCGGCTCATGGCATTCACCAGAGAGACCTCCAGACCTGACAGCGTGATGTTTGCAGGAACAAGATCCACGCCCTCTTCATGCGACAGGATACCCTCCTTAGGTAAGGGCGGCTGATCCTGCATGATCTTTGCCATCAGGTCGGTAAGTGTGACCGGAAGATCATCCGGTCTGGGATTGCCCAAGGCAATGGTCAAGCTGCCCTGCGGATCCGTATCCACCAGAAGGACCTTCTTGCCCTCGTTTGCCAGGCCGATCCCAAGGTTTTCGCAGGTGGTGGTCTTGCCGGTCCCGCCTTTCTGATTGACCACCGCAATGACGGTTGCTTTATTCGACATTTTTCACCACGCTCCTTCCTCACGTTTCATTTTCAATTTTTTGAATCCTCCTTCCACATAGCCCTGAGACATATCGTGCCGGACAAGCGCATCGTAATACGTGCCTATGGTGATCGGCGCGTTATAGATCGCAGTCAGCATATACTGGCGGATATTTCTGATCTTCGTGGTGTTCTCCTTGAAGCAATCCATCACATAGCGGATGTGTTCGGCATCCAGCTTCATAAACCGGCTGCGAACGACCTCTGCAGGACGATCCTCTGCGGCAATACGAATCATCGGTTTCTTGCTGCAGACCGTTTCAACGATCAGATCCAGAATGTTATCCAGCAGATCCGTATCGTAAGGATAATCCTTCTCTAATTGGCTGATATTGAGATGCTCTGAGAAATAATCATAATATTTCTGATAGGTATCTTTTCCGTCCATCCTTCGATCATTTCCGGAAGGAAGGATAGAATCAGTATCACTATACTCAGTATTATTCATATCAGTATTAGTTCCGTGTCCTTTCGACACTTCCAGAGATGTTCTTTCGACATTTCCAGAAGTGTCATTTTGACATTTCAAGAAATGTCTTTCCACAGGGTCATCCACGGAAATGAAATTCTTCACGTAGATCAGGTTCGGTTTGCCAAGTCCCTGACGCTTTCGCTCGATCAGACCGACCTTTGTTTCCAGATCCGCTAACAGCTGGACGGCTTTTTTGTTTCCGCAGTTCATGTCTGCCATGATCTCTTCGATCGTACAGATGATATACACGCGGCCCTGCTCGTCGATCCAGCCGTTTTTCGCAGAAAGAGGGACCCGATCCAGCAAGATGCCGTACAGGGTTTTTGCTTCAGCAGACAGGTATTTAAACCGGTCGTTCGTAAAAAGCACTTTGGGAACCCGGTAGAAGGCAAACTGTTCGGACTGGGCTCCGTAGAAATAATCAAACACTCATTGTCACCACCTGCTTTCAGGAAAATTTATCGCGCTTGAGGGGCTTCGTGCGAAACACGTTGTCCTTCTGCCCGTAGGGACATCTGGTGAACTGACACCGGCGATACTTGAAATCCGGACGGTGGTAATGGCAGTGGGCACAGCTTCCGGGCTTCTTTTCAGCCGATTCTCTCTTCGAAACCTTGATCAGCCTCTCACTTCTGCGAAAGCTCTCATCCTGCTTACTCATCTGCGCCACCTTCTTTCCGGGCACGCTTGGCTCGAAGCCAGGTCTCCAGATCCTTATAGCAGGTGGCACTCACGCAGGGCTGACCCTTGGCATAACAGCAGCCTTCACATTTCTTTTCCTGCTCGGTCATCACAGCCTCGGCCAAGTAGTAGCAATTCTGTTTTCCCAGAATGCAGCCGACCTTGCGGTTCTTCCAGAAGAAGCACATGCGGCAGTTCTCCGGCTTTTCCGCATAGTACCTGATCCCGTCGATCAGAATGGTGCTGCGTTTCGCATTTTTTCTCATCACGATATCCTCTATATATTTTTATACGCTGCCGGGAAAGTCCGGAAACGACAAAAGCCCCGTGATGATTTTCGTCACCACAGGGCTTATGTAAGATATCTGTATTTTGTTTTCTTTGGTTCTGATTTTGTCTTAAAACGCTGTCTGAAAGCTAGTATTCTGCATATGAGTTGCATAAATATTTCCAAAATGCTAAAATAGGGGAGCGCTTTTAGATATCTAAAATATCTCAGCCTGAATTTCTAACGCGATTAGAAATTCGGTTCTCAAGCAATTCTTCCATCTGGTCCGAATTACAGCAGATTCTTTCCGTCCGGACCGATTTATCACAGATTTACACCCAAATGCACCGGTAGACACGGAACCTTACGCCATTTTTAGCAGATGGCCTCGATCAGGCTGTTTTCGCTCGTTAGATAAACACCCCGTTTTTTTAGCAGTTCGTCAATTGATCCTCTTTTTTATTAGCAAAAACGCGGAAGATTTCGTGAGAAACCTTCCGCGATAGTGCGCTGGCGTCCCCGATGTGATTCGAACACACGGCCTTCCGCTTAGGAGATGGACCCAGTGCATATATTCCCTATCAACAGGGATAAAGAAAATGCAGTTATATCAAGGCTTTTCTCCATGTTCTCTATAAACCTTGTACAAGCAAAATCAAGCAAAAACAAAGGATTTTAGCCCCCTATTGTTTGCACTCTGTTTGCAAAGGCGCGAAATTTGGCGTTAGCCAAAAGTTCAATTCCCGTCGAGACTTAATTATATTCATGGTATCGTGGACATAGTTTACCATACATAGAGGTTCATTACAAGAGGTATAGAGCCAGTAAAAGTGCCTGTTTTATCTTTTTCAGGAAAGGTAGAGCAGGCACTTTTTTTCATATCTAAACTTAGAAAGAAATGAGGTGAAATTATGAATACACAGATTATTGCCATAGCCAACCAAAAAGGTGGTGTCGGCAAAACAACCACTTGTGCCAATCTTGGAATTGGTCTGGCGCAGTCCGGGAAGAAAGTCCTTCTGATTGACGGAGACCCACAGGGAAGCCTGACCATCAGCTTGGGCAATCCTCAGCCTGATAAGCTGCCCTTTACACTGTCAGACGCTATGGGCCGTATTTTGATGGATGAACCAATTCGTCCCGGCGAGGGTATCCTGCACCACCCTGAGGGCGTAGACCTGATGCCTGCGGACATCCAGCTATCTGGTATGGAGGTATCTCTGGTAAACGCTATGAGCCGAGAAACCATTCTGCGACAATATCTGGACACGCTGAAGGGGCAATACTCCCATATCCTTATTGATTGCCAGCCCTCCCTGGGTATGCTTACGGTCAATGCACTGGCTGCCGCTAATAGGGTTATAATCCCCGTCCAGGCAGAGTATCTTCCAGCTAAAGGTTTGGAGCAGCTTTTGCAAACTATCAATAAGGTTCGCAGACAAATCAATCCCAAGCTGCAAATTGATGGGATTCTGCTGACGATGGTAGACAGCCGAACCAACTTTGCCAAAGAAATCTCCGCTCTTCTGCGCGAAACCTATGGCAGTAAGATCAAGGTGTTTACATCAGAAATTCCTCATTCTGTCAGGGCTAAAGAAATCAGTGCTGAAGGAAAAAGCATTTATGCCCATGATCCTAATGGCAAAGTGGCTGAGGGCTACAAAAATCTGACGAAGGAGGTATTGAAACTTGAAAAGCAGCGCGAAAAAAATAGAGCTGGCCTCAGTAGATGACCTGTTTTCTACTGAAGAAAGTCGGCAAGACGAGCAACTGGAAAAAATTCAGGAAATTCCCCTATCTGAACTGCATCCGTTCAAGGATCACCCCTTCAAGGTCAAGGATGATGATGCAATGATAGAAACCGCAGACAGCATCAAAAAGTATGGAGTTTTGGTTCCTGCGATTGCCAGACCACTGCCTGATGGCGGTTATGAGCTGGTAGCCGGTCACAGACGCCGCAGAGCCAGCGAATTGGCCGGAAAAGAAACCATGCCTGTCATTGTGCGCGACTTGGATGACGATGCTGCCACAATTATTATGGTTGACAGCAATTTGCAGCGAGAAAATCTGCTCCCCAGTGAAAGGGCCTTTGCCTACAAAATGAAGCTGGAAGCCATTAAACATCAAGGAGCAAGAACAGACCTGACTTCTGTTCAAGTTGAACAGAAGTTGAGCGCCAGAGACCAGGTGGCAAAAGAAGCCGGTGAACGAAGCGGTATCCAGGTAATGCGATATGTTCGTTTGACTGAACTGATTCCAGAGCTTTTGGATATGGTGGATGAAAAGAAAATCGCATTTAACCCAGCCTATGAACTCTCTTTTTTGAAAACGGACGAACAGCAAATGCTGGTGGAAACAATGGACTATGAGCAGGCTACCCCTTCTCTCTCTCAGGCTCAGCGAATGAAAAAGTTCAGCCAGGAAGGGAAATTGTCAGAAGATGTGATGCTTGCCATCATGTCAGAGGAAAAAAAGGGTGATCTGGATAAAGTGACCTTGAGCAGCGATACCTTGCGAAAGTATTTCCCCAAAAGCTATACACCGGCCAAAATGCAGGAAACCATTATTAAACTGCTGGAACAATGGCAGAAAAAACGCCAACGAGATCAGGAACGATGAAGGGAGAGCCTATGAAAGATATTGCAGCAAGGGAACTGAAAGGCCACAACATTCTTGCAGTGGAGCGATTTTGGGACAGCACTTTCTGGATGATTGAGTTTACTGTCTTGCGCCCTACTGCTTATGGAGAACCTGGTGACGAAATGAGGCTTTTTCTCACAGAGGACGGGTATCAGTCAGCTCTGCAAAGCCAGCAGCGTCGAGAAATCAAAATTAAGAGATATGCCCATGTTATTGAGGGGCATATCCTCGACTTCAAGCCTAAAAAACACCGTCGTTCATAACCGATACAACGAAAGGAAAGGAATGAATATGTGTACTGTAAGAGAAATCCGAGAAGCTATTCAAGAAGATTGCCGCTCACAGCGTGATATGGAATCCACCGAGATTGACCGTGTTTTTCAAACCTTACCATTTTCTCAGGAAAGGGATCTGTTTGATAAACCACCAATGCCAAAACGCCCCTACCGACGCAAGAAAAAAGATACAGACAGACCCTAACCGCTGCCACAATTCTTTTATGAATTGCGGCTTTTTTCATACCTGAGAAATGAAAGGAGTGAAGTAAATGGCTGTTTTTCGTGTAGAACGCACTGGCGATTACACGGTTATGAGCAATTTTCATCTAAAAGACAAACGACTTTCTTTGAAGGCAAAGGGTCTCTTGTCGCAAATGTTATCTCTGCCTGATGACTGGGATTATACGCTGTCAGGACTCAGCTATATCAATCGAGAAAGCAAAGATGCAATCCGCTCTGCTGTCAATGAGCTTGAAACAGCCGGATACATTCGGCGCAGACAGACAACTGATGCTTCTGGTAAATTCGCAGCCAATGAGTATACCATTTTTGAGCGTCCCATCGAGGGAGAACCGATGTTGGATAAGCCGTTGTCGGAAAACCCGATAACGGTAAACCCGTCAGCGGTAAATCCGTTACCGGAAAATCCAACACAATTAAATACTAAGAAATCAAATACCCAAAAACAAAATACTCATGGATCAAATACCGATTCCATTCCCTTCCGGGAAACAGCGGCGGTAATACCGCCGGAACGGAAAGGAAGGGATGCGATGTCTGTCACAGAGATAGAAAATTATCGGGAATTGATTTTGGAGAATATCGAGTATGATTGTCTGAAGCAGCGTTATCCTCTCTACCTGGATGACCTGAATGAGATCGTAGAGCTGTTGGTAGAAACGGTCTGTGCCAAACGAAAGACCACCCGGATCTCTGGTGCGGACTTTCCTCATGAAATTGTACGCTCCCGCTTTTTGAAGCTGGACAGCTCTCACATCGAGTTTGTCATGGACTGTCTGCAAAAGAACACCACCCAGGTACACAACATCAAGCAGTACCTGCTTGCAGTGCTGTTCAACGCTCCTACCACCATGAATAACCACTACACTTCACTGGTAAATCACGATATGCACGCAGGCGGCTGGTAATCAGCCGCTTTTGTATTACACCAAAGGAGGCACAGCATGAATCAGATTGAAATTTTCAATAGTCCAGAGTTCGGAAGCATTCGCACTTTGGAACAGAATGGCAAAGTATTATTTTGCGGTACAGATGTGGCAACAGCGCTGGGATATACCAATCCACGCAAAGCCGTCCGCGACCATACCAGGGGTGGAACGAAATGTTCCATAGGGGTCCAGACTGGGAAAAAGGCAGATGGAAGCCCCGCGGTACAAATGGTCGAAATGCTCTTTATCCCCGAAGGTGATCTATATCGTCTGATCGCCCATAGTAAACTGCCGTCAGCGGAACGGTTTGAACAATGGGTGTTTGATGAAGTTCTACCTGCCATTCGCAAGCACGGAGCCTATCTCACAAAAGAGAAGTTGTGGGAGATAGCCACTTCTCCGGAAGCTCTGATAAAGCTCTGCTCCGAGCTGCTTGCTGAGCGGGAAGAAAATGCGTCGCTACGAGAGGAAAATGCCCTGCTGGAGAGTAAGGCAGCCTTTTATGATTTGTTCATCGACCTCAATCACAGTACCAACCTCCGCACCACCGCCAAAGAGTTGCTTGTCCCGGAGCGTCGGTTTGTCCGTTTCCTTCTGGAAAAGCGTTTTGTGTACCGCACCGCATCCGGTAATGTACTGCCCTATGCAAAGCCAGCCAATGAAGGACTGTTTTGTGTCAAAGACTACTGCAATCACGGGCATATCGGCTCCTATACGCTGATAACCCCGCAAGGCAAACTCTACTTTGCTCAGCTGAGAGACATGATTTTGATGGTTGTATGAGAGTGGGAAAGGAAGTGAGTTTTATGCCAGAAGGCAAAACAATCGGTCAGCTGATGGAAGAAATGCGCCAGAAAGCTGGAGCGCAGAACTATCACGGCCATGACTACATGGATCTCCAGCGATTTGCTGAGAACACCCGGCACATGATTATTTTTGATGTGCTGACGCATGACTCCCCGGTGGGCTGGAAAGGTGAACGAACCCGCCTGTTTTTGTCAGATAAGGGCTATGAAAAAGCTCTGGACAGTCAGGCAAAGGGACAGATCAAGATTCTCAGTCATGCAAAGGTCAGAAATGGAGATTTGCTCTATGACCGTTCTGAGCAAATTCGTTGAGGGCGGTTCGATGAAGAAATACCTTCTCCGGCGGCTGGTGGTCCCGCCTTAGAAATAAATGCACCACCCCTGCACATTTTGTGGAAAGGAGGCGATGAAAATGCAGGAAGAAGTGGAAAACAGGACTTTAACGCTGGTTGTCAGCGGAACAAAGTTCACCGGCAGGCTGCTCAAAGCCGCCATCAGCAAGTACCTTGCCCACCGCAAGGAAAAGAAGCTGCAAAAGCAGAGAAGCCGTGACGCGCCTGTGAAGCCCCAGGGCAAGCAGACGGTGAAACAGCTGATTGGTCAAAACCAAGGGGTTTCCAACATCGAGATCACCGACCCCTCCATCAAGGAGTTTGAGAAGATCGCCCGGAAATACGGCGTGGACTATGCGGTGAAGAAGGACCGCAGCAGCTCCCCACCCAAGTACCTGATCTTTTTCAAGGGTCGGGACGCGGATGCCCTGACCGCTGCTTTTACCGAGTACACCGGGAAAAAGGTCAGAAAGGCGGAGAAATCCGAGCGCCCGTCCGTGCTGGCAAAGCTGAGCCAGTTCAAAGAACTGGTAAAACACGCCGTCGTGGACCGGAACAAGCGGAAGGAGCTGGAACGATGAAAAAGCAGCTGAACATCAAAAAGCTCATTTTGCTGAATCTGCCGTATATCCTGATGGGGCTTTTCTCCACCAACTTCGGTGAAGCGTGGCGGATGGCCGTGGGTGCGGACGCTTCGGCAAAAATGCTCTCGTTCTTCTCCACGCTGCCGGTGGCGCTGGCCAGCTGGTGGCCCAGCCTGCACCCGCTGGACCTGCTGGTGGGCCTGTGCTGCTGCGGCGGCCTGCGGCTGGCTGTGTACCTGAAAAGCAAGAACGCCAAGAAGTACAGGCACGGCATGGAATACGGTTCCGCCCGGTGGGGAACCCATGAGGACATTACACCCTACATCGACCCGGTATTCCAGAACAATGTGATTCTGACGAAAACGGAGAGCCTGACAATGAACAGCCGCCCCAAGGACCCAAAGACCGCCAGAAACAAAAATGTGCTGGTGATTGGCGGCTCCGGTTCCGGTAAGACCCGCTTCTGGCTCAAACCGAATCTGATGCAGATGCACAGTTCCTATGTGGTCACAGACCCGAAGGGATATGTATAATAACGATAAAGGGAGCGCGCACCCTCAAGAAAGGAGGTTACACCCCATGAAGAAACAGCCGGACAAGGGAAAAATCACAGCCCTGTACGAGCGTCTTTCCCATGACGATGAGCGAGCCGGGGAAAGCGTGTCGATAGAAAACCAAAAGCGCATTTTGGAGGACTACGCCCAAAAGAACGGCTTTACGAATATCCGGCACTTCACCGATGACGGAGTGCGGGGAACGACTTTCAAGCGTCCGGGGCTGGACGCTATGCTGGAAGAAATCCGGGCGGGAAATGTGGCTACGGTCATTATCAAAGACCAAAGCAGGATTGGCCGTGATGTTGTCGAAGTGGGGCTTTTGAAGCGCACCTTTGACGAGTACCATGTACGCTTTATTGCGGCAAATGACAACCTTGATACCGCCAACGGCTTTGATATAATGTCCATTTTCCGAGATGTGATAAACGAGTGGTATGTTGCCGACACCAGCCGGAAAATCAAGACCGTTTTCAAGTCGAGAATGGAAAAGGGCTTGCGCTGCTCCGGCAGCGTCAGCTATGGCTACCTTGCGTCCAAGGAGAACAAGGGCGAATGGGTAATCGACGAGGAAGCCGCCGCCGTTGTGCGCCGTATCTTCCACAGCGTTGTTGCCGGGGAGAGTATCGCCAGCATAGCAAGGGCACTCCGCGCCGAGAAAATCCCTATCCCGTCCGAGCATTGGAAGCGGATAGGCGCACCCGTCCGGTCGGCGAAGTACACAGACCCCTACGCATGGTCAACAACAACTATCAGCTATATCCTCAAACGCCCGGAGTACACAGGGCGCAAGGTTTTAGGGAAAACCGTCTGCGAGAACTACAAGACCAAAAGCACCCGCAAGACCGCGCCGGAGGAACAGTATATTTTTGACGGGGAAATCCCCGCCATTGTGGACGAGGAAACATGGAACACCGTCCAGCGGCTTATGGGAACAAAACGCCGCGCCCCCAAGCGGCAGAACACCCCAAACCGCTTGACCGGGCTTCTCTACTGCGCCGACTGCGGCGCGAAGCTGACCCACCGCAGCAGCCTTGTGCAAGGCAAGTATCTGGACGACGCTTTTGTGTGTTCCAGCTACCGCCAGCTTACCCGCGACTGCACCATGCACTATATCCCCACCGCGAAAATGGAAGCCGCCATTCTTGCCGCAATCCAGCGCGTGAGCTGGTATGTACGGCACAATGAAGCGGAGTTTATCGAGCGTGTGCGGAAAGCCACCGACCAGCACCAAGAAAATGCCGTCAAGGAGTACCGGCAGAAAGTGAGCAAGGCGCAGCGGCGGTATAAGGAGCTGGACGGGCTTGTAAAAAAGCTGTACGAGGGAAACGCCACAGGCAAGATACCCGATAAGCACTTTACCCGTCTGCTTGCCGAATATGACGAGGAACAGACCGGGCTGGAAGCCGCTATCGCACAATGGCAGGAAGCAATCGAGAGCTGGAACGCCGACAGGCTGAAAACAGATAAGTTTATCGAGCTTGTGAGCCGCTACACCGACTTTTCCGAATTGACAACGCCCATGCTCAACGAGTTTATCGAGAAAGTGGTTGTCCATGAGGGCGAGGGGCGCGGGAACAGCCGCCGCCAGCGGATAGATATTTACCTCAACTTCATCGGCGCGTTTGAAGTCCCCGCCCATATCGTTACCCCAATGGAAGCCGAGGAACAACGCCGCCAGCAGGAGGAACAGGCGGCAAAGGAAGCCCGTTCACAGGAGCTTGCCAAAGCGCGGGAGGAAAAGCGCAAGGCAGAGAAGCGGGAGTTTACCGCGAGGAAGAAAGCGGGCTTGCTGACCCCGGAGGAACAGGCGGCAGACGAAGCGCGGTTAGCCCATAACCGGGCATGGCAAAAGGAATGGCGGAAGAAACGGAAAGCCGCCGAGCCGCCCAAGCCCCCGAAGCCGAAATCCTTAAAGGAGCTTGCCGCGCTGCAAAAGGCCGGAGCCGACCTCACGCCGGAGGAAGCAGAACGCCTTGCCGCTTACCGCGAGAGGAAAAACCGCCAGCACAAGGCATGGTATGAACGGCAGAAAGCAGCGCAGCCGCCCAAGCCCCGGACGCTCAAAGAGCTTGCCGCCGCGCAAGTCGCGGGACAGCCCCTCACGCCAGAGGAAACAGAACGCCTTGAAGCCAGCCGGAGCCGGAAGAAGAACGCCTACCAAGAACTGAAAGCCCAAGCGGAAACCGACCCCGCCGCAGCCGCCGAGCTTGCAAGGCGGCGGGCTTACCACTCGGAAGCCACCAAGAAATCCCGCCAGAAGATGTACGAGGAAGCCGCAGCCGGAAACCCCGCAGCCCAAGCCCGGTATGAGAACTTCCTTGCTGCAAGGCGGGAGAACTACCACAGGAAGAAGCACGACGAGAAAGGAGAACAAATCGCATGAGAAGATTGATTGATAACGGGAACCGCCCCATTACCCCAAAGCCCCATATCGGCCACTACGGGCGGCTGCGGAAAGCCTATCTGGAACAATACCGCCACCGCCTTTATACCGCCCTTGTAGCCAGCGAGAAGCTATACCCCCACCTTGCGGAAACAGACCGGGCGGCGCGGGATATGCTGGACTACCTCATGCCCCGCCTTGCCAGAGAAGCGGGAGCCACCGAAGCCCTCAAAGCCGCCGACCCGATGAAATGGGTAGGTTTGATGAACAACTGCAAGGCGATAGCCGAGGAAATCGTAATGCATGAGTTAATCTATGTTTAACGGTCAAGAGCCGGAAAAATCGGAAATCTTGCGATAACAGCCGCCCTGACGAACCATTCCCCGTCCGGGCGGTTTTTATCGTCAAAAACGCCGTTTTCTCCAAGTCAAGAGCCGGAGAAAACACCCGAAAAATGCCCCTATTGCATAACAGGGGCGCAGAAAGGAGAGCTTATGAGAACAGGGCTTACCAAGCGGGAAAAGACCACCGACATTTGGTTTGACGAGAAAGACCCCCTTATCCATATCCGCACCCACAACACCGCCTTGAAGAAGCGTCTGCTTGCATACAGCCGCCGTTATCCGGCGATCTGCCAGCAGACCGACGCAGACCCGGAAACGGGCTGCATGGAGTTTGATATTGAGAAAGGCCGCTTCTCTTTCCGTCTGACCGCCCCATACAGTGAGGAACGGCGGGAAGCAGCGCGGCAGTTTGCCAAGGAAAACAATGCCGCCAGCAGACTGAAATGAGGTGGATTTGTTCATAATCCTGTGCTATACTTCTCTTGAAAAAAGAACAACAAATCGAAATTTTGAGGAGGTTTACTATGATATATAAGTTTACGGAAGTATTAAACGATCTTGTTAATTATTTTATTCTTGGTGACATTTTACTACTGGAAAGTTGGAAAAGAGCCAATAATCTTTCAGACGATTTGGCAACGGAATTTACCACAAATGAAAGTGGGGATAGGGCTTTTAGTGAAGGTATTGTTATCCCCATGAGTGGCATTGAAAACTATCCTTATACCGTATTGTTTAATCTCTCTGGTGATAAACCGGAGTTGTGCAAAGGGGAAAGCCGATTGCAGTTTAGAAGGAGTGGTTATTCCCTCAAAGTGGATAATAATATGCTTATGCTTTTTACATGGCACATATTAAAACAGTTTACTCCCGAAAAAGTGAAAACTCTAATTTCTTATTACAGACAGAATAAAAAGCCAATTGTCGAACTTGCAAATGGCTGGTATCATATCGAGATTTTGGGTGGAGAAACCTTGCAGGACGGGGACTATGAGCCTACATTTGAATTTGTGATACAACCAATAGAAAATGAAGAAAAAGCCGCAAATGCTGATATGAATTTAAGCTTTGAAATTATAAGTTCTGCTTATTAAAACTAAATATATTATCCACAAGGGCAGCCGAGAAAATCGACTGCCCTTTTTCCATGCCTACGGGCAGAAAGGAGCGACCAGCTATGACGAAACCGAGGGAGAAAACCCGTGAGGAATTGACCGCCGAGATTGAGGAAGGCAAGAAGAAAATCCGGCAGTTTGAAAACCGGGAGAAAATCATCAAGCAGAAGCTATCCGTCGAGGAACGCAAGGCGAGAAACCACAGGCTTTGTAAGCGCGGCGGCTTCATGGAGAGCCTTGTGCCGGAGCTGATTGCCATGCCGGACGAGGACGCGAAAGCCTTTTTACGGCTTGCCTTGATGAGCGAGCCAGCACAGGAGTTTTTGAAAAAACGAGCCGGGGACGGGAATGCGGAGTAATCCCTTTGGAACAAAGGGCGCACTTATACACCCTTGCGGGCGTGTGCGCTCTGCCGAGGGCTCATCTCCGCACAGGGAACTTTCCCCGCGCTCCGATATGGCGACTTTGCCGCAACAAGGGGCTGCACCCCTTGCGCCGCTTACGCGGCTATCCCTGCACACCCACAAAAACAGTACACCCGCCGTTGGTGTCTGTACCATTTTTGCGGGTCTTGTTATCCTATCCGGGAGGTGATACCCATAGCCATCTATCATTGTAATATCAGCATTGTCAGCCGGGGCAAGGGCAAATCAGCCGTTGCCGCAGCCGCCTACCGAAGCGGCGAGAAAATCACAAACGAGTGGGACGGAATGACCCATGACTACACCCGCAAGCGCGGCGTTGTCCATACGGAAATCCTATTGCCGCCCCATGCCCCGCCCTCTTTCTCTGACCGCGCTACCCTATGGAACAGTGTGGAGCTTTACGAGAAAGCCGGGAACGCCCAGCTTGCCAGAGAGATTGACGCAGCACTCCCCATAGAATTATCCAGAGAGGAACAGATCCGGCTTGTCCGGGAATACTGTTCCTCTCAATTTGTTTCCAGAGGAATGTGTGTGGATTTTGCTATCCATGACACCGACAGCGGCAACCCCCATTGTCATATCATGCTGACCATGCGCCCCCTTGACGAGCGCGGCGCATGGGCGGCGAAGTCCAAAAAGGAATATGACCTTGACGAAAACGGCGAGCGCATACGCTTGCCAAGCGGCAGATATAAGACACACAAAGTTGACCTCACAGGCTGGAACGACAAGGGCAACGCGCTTTTGTGGCGCAAGGCATGGGCGGATATTTCAAACGCCTACCTTGAACGCGCCGGACACCCGGAGCGTATCGACCACCGCAGCAACGCCGAGCGCGGCATTGACGAGCTGCCTACCGTCCACATGGGCGTAGCGGCTTGTCAAATGGAGAAGAAAGGCATAGCCACCGAGAAAGGCGAGCTGAACCGGAATATCCAAAAGGCAAACCGCCTTATCCGGGAAATCCGGGCGCAGATTGGAAAGCTCAAAGAATGGATTGGCGAACTGTTCAAGGCGCGGGAAACTGCCCCGGAGCAGCCCCCGCAATCCCCCGGCCTTGCAAATCTGCTGATGAAATATTTAAGCGTTCAGAGAGAAAAGAGCCGGAAGTATTCGCAGAGTTGGCAAAGGCAGCACGCCGCCGATGAACTGAAAACCGTTGCAAAGGCGGTCAACTATCTTTCCGAGCATGGCATTTCCACCCTTGACGAGCTGGACGCTGCTCTTTCCTCTGTCAGCGATAAAGCCTATTCAATCCGGGAGGGAATGAAAACCGCCGAGCAGCGCATGAAAGAGCTGCAAAAACTCATGGAGTACGGCAGAAATTATCAAACCTACAAGCCCATACAGGACGAGTATCGGCAAATCCGCTGGAAAGGAAAACAGGAGAAGTTTGCGGAAGCCCGCCGCGCCGAGCTTACCCTATGGGACGCGGCAAACCGCTATCTCCATGCCCATTTGCCGGAGGGGGTGAAAACCCTGCCGATCTCCGCGTGGGAGAAAGAATATACCGCCCTCAAAGCACAGCGGGAAGCGGAATATGACACGCTGAAAGAGACCCGCGCCGAGGTTGCCGAGCTTCAAAAAATCCGCAGGTGCGTGGATATTGCACTCCGCGCCGACCAACCGGAACGGACGCAGAGCCGCGCCAAGCGGCAGGAACAGGAGCGATAAAGAAAAGGACGGGCAAGCTGCTTTGCCTGTCCGTCCTAAATGTTTTCCGATAAAATGGACGCTATTGATTCCTAATATTAAAACCAACTTGCTCTTTCGTCCCTAAATTCGGGCAGGTCACTATGCTCATAAGGATTATAATTATTCAAATTGCAGCCAAACTCTTTCAATGATTTTATTTTATTATCCTTTGTCCATTCAACCAGGGAAATTCCATCAAATTCCTCTATGCTCCCATTGTTCATTTCATTTTTGAAATACCACTCCACAATCGTCTGATTTCCTTTGTGGAAAAATTGTTTAATTTCCCAAGCAACGACTTTGCCACGAGTATTCCATTCCTGAAACCAGTGTTTTACGATTTGACGGTTATTATATTTTGGACTCCAACTTTCAGTATAAATTACATCTTCTGCAAAAATATTATCAATACCTAAATCCTGTTTTGTAAGCCACATTTCAAACCATAAGTGAATAATTCTTTCTCTTTCATTCACAATCCAGCACCTCACTAACTTCCGATTTTTCGGTTTCATTCTACATCAAAACTATGAACAATTCAACCACAGAAAGAGAGGTATCAGCCATGTATTACACCCAAGAACAGATAGACCGCGCCAACCAAGCCGACCTTGTTTCTT
>OODE01000816.1_pt1 | contig 24035 bp, 18 predicted proteins | sample 1671771 | NCBI WGS metagenome assembly OODE01 (sample SAMN06348191, study PRJEB24527) | human gut metagenome | biome: human gut; feature: ankylosing spondylitis patient; material: feces | host: Homo sapiens | place: China | collected 2015-10 | reverse complement strand
GCCCACTGCTCAAGTGTCCCCCTGAAAGGGAAACGCCCACTGCTCAAGTGTCCCCCTGAAAGGGAAACGCCCACTGCTCAAGTGTCCCCTAAAAAGAAAAACGCCCTCCGCCAGGAGCGTACGTCAGACGCCCGACAGTGTACAATATCTGGTACAATTTTCTCATTAATTTTGTCAATAGTACATTCCCTTGTATATTATAAAGAACATACATCCAATCTGTTGACTTTAAAATCTGAATCTGTTATCTTATGGTCGTCATGAGAAATGTTATATATTACTAACTGCGCGGGCAGTGAACGAAATATTGAGACAACAGGAAAGGATGTGTAACAAATTGGCAAAAGTTGATTTTGAACAGTGGAATGGTTTTAAGGGTGACCGTTGGAAAGAGAAGATCGATGTTCGTAATTTCATCAGCATGAACTATACACCATACGACGGAGATGCTTCCTTCCTGGAAGAGCCAACAGAGGCAACAGACAAACTCTGGGGCAAACTTCAGGAGCTTCAGAAAGAAGAGCGTGCTAAAGGCGGCGTTCTTGATATGGAGACAGAGGTAGTAACAGGAATTACAGCATACGGTCCTGGATATATCGATGCGGAGCTCAAAGATCTGGAGCAGGTTGTAGGTCTTCAGACAGACAAACCTCTGAAACGTGCTTTCATGCCATACGGCGGAATCAAAATGGCAGAGCAGGCATGCGAGACTTACGGATATCACGTAAGCGACAAGATCAAAGATGTTTTTAACAACTATGAGTTCAAAACACACAATCAGGGTGTATTCGATATCTACACACCGGAGATGAAGAGAGCACGTCACAACAAGATCCTTACAGGACTTCCGGATACTTACGGACGTGGACGTATCGTAGGTGATTACAGACGAGTTGCTCTTTACGGAATTGATTACCTGATCGCAGGCAAAGAGAAAGACTTTGCAGCATGCGACCGTCAGGGTATGAGACGTTATGACTTCCAGCTTCGTGAGGAGATCGCTGATCAGATCCGTGCTCTGAAGAAGATGAAAGAAATGGCTCAGATCTATGGCTTTGATATTTCCCAGCCGGCTAAGAATGCAAAGGAAGCATTCCAGTGGCTGTACTTCGGATATCTTGCAGCAATCAAGACTCAGAACGGAGCTGCAATGAGTGTCGGACGTATCTCCACATTCCTTGATATCTATATTGAGAGAGACCTTGAGAACGGGACTCTTACAGAGAAAGAGGCACAGGAGCTTGTTGACCATATCGTAATGAAATTCCGTATGGTTAAATTCGCTCGTATTCCGTCTTACAACCAGCTCTTCTCCGGTGACCCGGTATGGGCAACTCTGGAAGTAGCAGGTATGGGACAGGACGGACGTTCCATGGTAACAAAGAACGACTATCGTTTCCTGCACACACTGGAAGATATGGGACCGGCTCCGGAACCAAACCTTACAGTACTTTATTCTTCAAGACTGCCTGAGAACTTCAAAAAATATGCTGCAAATATTTCTGTTACAACAAGTTCTGTTCAGTATGAGAATGATGATGTTATGCGTCCGGTATGGGGCGATGACTACAGCATCTGCTGCTGTGTATCTGCTACAGAGACCGGTAAAGAGATGCAGTTCTTCGGTGCTCGTGCTAACCTTGCAAAATGCCTTCTTTACGCGATCAACGGTGGTGTTGATGAGAAGACAAAGCAGCAGGTAGGACCGCAGTACCAGCCAATCACTTCCGAGTACCTTGACTATGACGAAGTAATCGCAAAATATGATCAGATGATGGACTGGCTTGCACATCTGTATGTTGGAACACTGAACATGATCCACTACATGCATGATAAATACTACTATGAGGCAGCTGAAATGGCACTTATCGATACAAAGGTTGACCGTTCCTTTGCAACAGGTATCGCCGGATTCTCACACGTAGTAGATTCCCTTTCCGCTATCAAATATGCAAAAGTAAAAGCAATCCGTGACGAGGACGGAATCACAACAGACTTCCAGGTTGAGGGTGACTTCCCACGTTATGGTAACGATGATGACAGAGCAGACGAGATCGCAACAACTCTGCTTTCCACATTCCTTGAGAAGCTGAAACACATCCATACCTATCGTGATTCCAAGCCAACCACATCCATCCTTACCATCACATCCAATGTTGTTTATGGTAAAGCTACAGGATCTCTTCCGGACGGAAGAAAAGCCGGCGAGCCTCTGGCACCGGGAGCAAACCCGTCTTACGGCGCAGAGCAGAACGGACTTCTTGCTTCCCTGAACTCTGTTGCAAAGCTTGACTATGAGGATGCCCTTGACGGAATCTCCAATACTCAGACTATCAACCCGGATGCCCTTGGTCATTCTGAGGAAGAGCGTACAGAGAACCTTGTAAATGTACTTGACGGATACTTTGACCGTGGTGCACATCACCTCAATGTAAACGTATTCGGTAAAGAGAAACTTATCGATGCTATGGAGCATCCGGAAAAAGAGGAGTATGCAAACTTCACGATTCGTGTTTCCGGATACGCTGTTAAGTTCATCGACCTTACAAGAGAGCAGCAGCTTGACGTTATCGCAAGAACCTGCCACGAAAGGATGTAATAAAAATATGGACGACCAGAAAAAAATCACTGGCTACGTCCACTCACTGGAGAGCTTCGGCTCTGTTGACGGACCAGGAGTCCGGTATGTGATCTTTTTGAGCGGCTGCGCCATGCGCTGTCAGTTCTGCCACAATCCGGACACCTGGCAAATGAAAACAGGAACGGAGTACACAGCAGATGAGCTGCTTGAAAAAGCCTGTCGATACCGCTCTTACTGGGGAAGTAAGGGCGGTATTACTGTGAGTGGAGGCGAGCCACTGTTACAGATCGATTTTCTCACTGAGCTGTTCAGAAAAGCAAAAAAACTTGGGATCCACACAACACTTGATACCAGCGGCAACCCTTACACAGAAGAGGGGGCATGGTATGAAAAATGGGAAGAGCTGATGAAATACACAGATCTTGTCATGCTGGATATCAAGCATATTGATGAGGAACAGCATAAGATCCTCACAGGATGTACCAATAAAAATATCCTTGCCATGGCCCGAAAGCTTTCCGATATGGGCGTATCCATGTGGATCCGTCACGTACTGGTTCCGGAACGCAATGACCGGGATGGCTATCTCCACCGACTGGCTGACTTTATTGCAACACTGAAGACAGTTGAGAGAGTGGAGGTTCTTCCATATCACACACTCGGAACCTTTAAATGGGAAAATCTGCATATTGATTATCCGCTGAAAGGAATCAATCCGCCAACGAAAGAACGGATCGAAAATGCGGAAAAAATCCTGGGAGCAGGTACACAGTAATAAAAAACCATATCTTATGTCGAAAAACAGACATAGATATGGTTTTTTTGATGTTCATACCAGTTCTTTATTTTTGATCAGCATTTCTTTGATGATATCCTGTGTATAGGAACCTAAGCGGCGCTGAGTATCCCGGTCAAGCTCTGAAGGAATAATAGGCTTGCCATATTCGATCACTACGTGTGTAGGTGTCATCTTCGGGAAATTGGCCTCCCAGATGTTGGCAGAGTTGCTGATCGCAATAGGAATGATCGGACTTTTGGCTCTGGTCGCGATCTTGAAGCTGCCGTCATGGAAAGGCAGCATTTCTGTTTCATCAGCATTCTTATTTCTGGTTCCTTCCGGGAAGATACATACGGAAATGCCGGATTTTACATAGTCTGCGGCCTGAAGGATCGTTTTCAGACCCTGCTTGATATCCTCTCTGTCGAGAAAGAGACAGTAGAGATTGCGCATCCAGTTGGAGAGCAGCGGATAATGCTCCATTTCCTTCTTGGCAACATAGCCGGTGCGGATCGGACAGCGGCTGTAGGTGAGCAGGATGTCGAAATAGCTCCGGTGGTTTGCTACATAGAGAACAGCCTGATCCTTTGGAACGTTTTCTTCGCCGATGACGGTGACTTTGGCGCCTGTGATCCACAGGATGAATTTGAATATGGCCTGTACCATGCGCAGAGAGCTGATATCCTTAGTCATGGGAGAAAATTTCCCGATGATCCATTCTACAAGGAGAACCGGAATGGTCAGCACCAGATAGGCGATCACCACGATACAGACAAGTATGAATCGAATCATGTCTTTTGTCCTTTCTGTTATAGATACTTGCGGAGTGTTCCGCAGTAAGATGGTATTTTTATATTATACGAAGAAAATCCGATAGTTGCAATAAATCTTTCCCTGTTCACATAGAATAAATACTGAATAATGCAGGTGGCTTATATTATGAAAAAAGCAGTATTTCTGCGGATCGTGCTGACAGCTGCCGTGCTGGCGCTGCTGCTTTCCGGGTGTCGCTTTGTCCGGGTGGAGGAAGAAGAACGAAAACCGGTAGATTACACCATTGTGGAACGCCGGGATATCCCGGAGGAGCTTTCCAGGCTTATGGAAGAAAAAAAGGAAAAGGAATTTCAGCTGAGTTATGAAACCGGAGATGATCTTTACCTGGCCAAAGGGTACGGACGGCAGATGAGTGGCGGATACAGCATCCAGGTAGAGGAGCTTGGAGAATCCTCGAATGGGATATTTTTTGTTACAAAACTTCTTGGACCGAAGGATCTTAAGGAGGCAGGAGTTCCGTCCTATCCCTGCATTGTGATAAAAACCCGGAAACAGGAAAAGCCGGTAACGTTCCGGGAAAGCAGTAGTCCGGTGAAAAAAGAGTCGGAGAAAGGGGAATAGACTGTGGAATTAAAAAAAGAAAGCATGCAGATATTAAAGGAAAAAAGCAGGGCAAAAAGTCAGATCACTTTTGATGAGGATTTTAATGTACCGGATGCAAAACCGGATGCAGGAAGACTGATCCAGAATAAGGGCAGGATCATTATGGATGATGTCCGTCTTACTGACGGGAAAGGTATTCTTACGGGAAATCTGCAGGTAGATATCCTTTATGTGGGGGAAGAAAGCGGGATTGTCAGCGGTCTAACTGCAAAACTTCCATTTGAGGAAACCTTGAACCTGAAGAACATCATAAATGGGGATAAAATGTGTCTGAAGTGGGAAATTGAAGATCTTACGATCCGCCTGATCCATTCCAGAAAGCTCAATATCAAAGCTTTGGTTACTTTTTGTGCGACTGTGGATGAAACGGAACAGATCCGCCTGCCGGTGGCGCTGGATGCAGAAGAGGTATCCGTCAGAAAAAAAACAGTCCGCTTTCTGGGACTTACCGTACATAAAAAAGATACACTCCGGATCAAGGATGAGTATACCATTGCCTCCAATCGTCCGGATATCGCCAGCCTGATCTGGTATACTATGGATGTACGGGGACTGGATCTGAAGCCGGAGGAAAATGTGGTAAAAGCAAGGGGAGAGCTGTCCGTTTTTGTGCTGTACGGAGCTGAAGATACAGAAGCTCCGGTGCAATGGCTGGAATATTCGCTGCCTTTTTCCGGGGAAGTGGAATGTCCGGACTGCACGGAAGAACTGATCCCGCTGATCGAAGCTTCGGTGATGCATCAGAGTCTGGAGGCCAAACCGGATGTCGATGGGGAAGAACGGATCCTTGTTTCGGATGTGGTGCTGGAGCTGGATATGAAATTTTTCAGGGAAGAGGAATATGATCTCATTACCGATGTGTATACACCGATCCGTGAATGCGTTCCGGAAGGGAAGAATGAGGTACTGGAACGGCTTCTGGTACGTAATTTTTCCAGATGCAGGATCAGTGACAGGATCCAGGTAAAGGAGACTCAGGGAAAAGTCCTCCAGCTGTGTCACAGTCAGGGAAAAGTGAAGATCGATAAGACCAGGATCGTAGAGAACGGTGTGCAGGCAGATGGCGTGGTCATGCTGAAGATCCTGTACATTATTGGAAATGATGATATGCCGTTTTATTCCATGGAGGCAATGATACCGTTTTCCCATATGGTTGAGGCAAGAGGGATCCGACAGGACAGCTGTTATCAGTTAAAAGCAAAGCTGGAGCAGCTTTCCGCAGCCATGGCAGATGGAAATGAGATCGAGATCCGGGCAACTGTAGGACTGGAGCTTCTGGCAGTTGCCAGAGAACCGGTATTTATCATTGAGAAAGTAGAGGAAAAACCACTGGATATGAAAAAACTCCAGGCCATGCCGGGAATCCTGGTTTACATGGTAAAACCGGGAGATGAATTGTGGGATATCGCAAGGAAATATCACACATCTGTACAGGAGATCCGGACGATCAATGGTCTCAAGGAAAATCAGGAACCATCTCCGGGAACTCCGCTTCTTGTTGTGAAAAAAGTGGAAGGTCAGATCAAATAAAAAGTGGAATATTTTGCTGTTGAAAAGAATGTAAAAATCATATAAAATACATGTATAAATACTGTATACAAAGTACAAATGGAGGGGCTTATGCGTTTAAAAGCAATGGCAAAGATCAATCTCGGACTTGATGTTCTGGGAAAGAGAGAGGACGGTTATCATGAGGTACGCATGATCATGCAGACCATCCGTATGTATGATATCCTGGATATCAGAAAGACCAGACGGCCGGGGATCGTACTGACGACCAATCTTCCGTTTATCCCCACAGATCAGAGAAATCTTGTATATAAAGCAGCACAGATGCTGATGGAGGAGTTCGATGTTGAAGAGGGACTTTCCATCAAGCTTCGTAAATTTATCCCGGTGGCAGCAGGCATGGCAGGAGGCAGCTCCGATGCAGCGGCTGCATTTGTGGGTGTGAACCGGATGTTCCATTTAGGGCTTACAGAAGAACAGCTGATGGAACGTGCAGTAAAGGTCGGAGCAGATGTTCCGTATTGTATCATGCGGGGAACTGCTCTTGCGGAGGGAATCGGAGAGAAGCTGACCAGACTTCCGGAAGTTCCGAAATGTTATGTTCTGATAGGAAAACCGGGGATCAATGTTTCCACAAAAACAGCCTATGAGAATCTGAATCTGGAAGGGATCGGCAAACATCCGGACATCGATGGACTCATCGGAGCTATCAGAAATAATGATCTGTATGCCATGGCATCCAGAATGGAGAATGTATTTGAACCGGGGATCATCCGACAGTATCCGGTGATCGGCAATATTAAGAACCTTATGGAAGAAAAAGGTGCGCTGAAAGCCGTGATGAGCGGGAGCGGTCCTACTGTGTTTGGAATCTTTGATAACAGGGATAAGATGGCCGCGGCAGCCAGAAGCCTCAGAAAGAGCGGGCTTGCAAAGACTGTATTTGCCACGGATATTTACAATAGAGATGGAGGAGTTACAAATGACAAGTGATTTTTCTGTGGATATGAATGAATATCTGCCGCTTCGGGATGTTGTTTTTAATACCTTGCGGCAGGCGATCCTGAAGGGAGAGCTGAAGCCGGGCGAAAGACTTCTGGAGATCGCCCTTGCAGAGCGTCTTGGTGTGAGCAGAACACCGGTGCGTGAGGCCATGCGTAAGCTGGAGCAGGAAGGTCTTGTAGTGATGATCCCACGCAGAGGTGCACAGGTAGCCAGCATCACAGAGAAGGATCTGAACGATGTTCTGGAGGTACGTATCGCTCTCGAAAATGTTGCCATAGAAAAAGCGTGCAAGCTGATCACAGAGGAGGAGCTGGGAAGGCTCTGGGTGGCAGCCAAGGAATTTGAAAAAACAAAAGCAGAGGGAAATCTGGTCCGTCTGGCGGAAACTGATGTGGCTTTCCACGAGATCATATACCAGGCTTCTGATAATAAGCGTCTGAACCAGGTCCTGAATAATCTCCGTGAGCAGATGTATCGCTATCGTGTAGAGTATCTGAAGGAGGAGCAGACAAGAAATCTTCTGGTCAGTGAGCATGAAGAGCTGGTAAAAGCCATTCGTGAAGGAGATGTGCAAAAGGCGCAGGATATTTCTTTCCATCATCTGGAAAATCAGCGAAAAGCGATCATCCGTACTATCCGCGCGGAGAATGAAGCCAAAGAAGCCGAGAAAAAAGAATAAAAACCGGATATGCGGGAATATTAAGAGAGATGTCATTGTGGCATCTCTTTTTTTAACCGAATCAGGTAATTTCCCTGTTTCAATTGCGAAAAGCAATAAGCAGTGGGGGAACTTGCTATAAAGGATGGTGGCTTTATGGAAACAAGGAAGATATCGATATCGCTTCATGAAAATGAATCGTATATCCGGAAACAGTGTGAAAACTGCGATGATATCCTGATCAGGCCCATGCGCCTTGGTGAGGGACATAAGGCGGACTGTCTGATGGTCTATATTGAGGTGGCGGTTTCCAACATGATGCTGGATGATTCTGCTATCGGAAAAATGATCAATCATTTCTGGGAGATCCCGGAGGAAAAGATCCGGGAATTTATCCGCCGGAACAGCCTTGGAATTGCAGATGTGAAGGAGCTGTCTTCCATGGAGGAGGTATTTGGTGCCGTTCTTTCGGGAAATGCAGTTTTCTTTCTGGATGGATACGACAAAGCAATGAAAATTTCCAGTAAAGGATATCCGGGGCTGCCTGTATCAGAGGTGAAAACGGAAAAGGTCCTCAGAGGCTCCAAGGAGGGGTTCTGTGACAGTGTAAAAATCAATGCGGCCCTTGTGAGAAAGCGGATCCGGGATACCAGGCTGAAGGTGGAGCAGAGCAGCATCGGTGTACGCTCCAATACGGTGGTACAGCTTCTTTATGTGGAGGATCTGGTCCATGAGGAGCTTCTGACTGCTGTGAAAGAGCGCATGGAATCTTTTGCAGTGGACGGGATCCTGGACAGCGGGATGCTGGAACAGCTGACAGAAGAAGCCTGGTATTCTCCCTTTCCTCAGTTTCAGACAACGGAGCGGCCTGATCGGGCTGCCCAGGAGCTGCTGAATGGAAAAGCAGTTCTGCTCTGCGACAATTCGCCGGTGGCACTGGTGGTTCCCGGAGCATTCAACAGTTTTATGGAAAGCAGTGAAGACTGGTACAACCGTTTTGAGATGGCATCCTTCCTGCGGGTTCTCCGGTATCTGGCCATGGCTGTGGCAACGCTGCTCCCCGGACTTTATCTGGCTGTGATACGGTTTCATACACAGATTCTTCCGGCGAATCTGATCCTTTCCTTTGCACAGGCAAGAGAGGGTGTTCCATTTTCCAGTGTAGTGGAGCTGGTGTTCCTGGAACTGTCATTTGAGTTGATACGGGAGGCTGGTGTGCGGATCCCGGGAGCTCTTGGAAATGCCATTGGGATCGTGGGAGGACTGATCATCGGACAGGCAGCAGTGGAGGCCAATCTTGTCAGCCCGGTGGTAGTGATCATCGTGGCACTGACAGCACTGGGATCACTGGCTATACCTAATGAGGAATTTGCTTCTGCATTCCGGCTTCTGAAGTACGCTTTTCTGTTTCTGGGAGGGTTTCTGGGTATCTTCGGAATCGTGTTGGGACTGTATCTTACCGTGGCGCATCTGTCAGGACTCTTAAGCTTCGGTGTCCCATATCTGGTACCTTTTGTAGAGAAGAACAGTGAGACGGAAACCGGTGGAAGGATTTTGCGACAGCCCTTCCGGAAGCGGAAATTCCGGCCGCTGTATGCCAGAAATGCCCAGAAACGCAGGCTTCGGACAAGGCCATGGAGCCGGAAAGGATAAAGGTTATGAGATTTGCGGAGAATAACAGGATTTCCCACAGGCAGCTTTTTCGGCAGATCATACTGGTGTTTCCGGCGCCGTTTCTGCTGTGCCTGTTTAAGAATGGAGCGATGTTGGGCATCAGTGCCATGGCAGGGACAGCTGCTGCGGCCGTAGTGCTCTCTTTTTATGTGATCTGGTTGATACGTCTGACACCTGCGTATGGGGAGCTTTCCAAAAGGACAGGAGATTTTGCTGTACAATTTATCGGACTGTTCTTTTTAATATATGTGATCGCAAGTTCGGCATTTCTTTCGGATCTTCTGGGGGAGGTGATCCCGGAAAGTCTGATCAGCGGGATTTCCGGAAAATGGCTGTCTCTTCTTGCAGTTGCAGTCTGCAGTCTGGGAACGCATCGCGGAATGCAGAGAAGAGGGCGGATCGCTGAGGTGTCCGGAAGGGTTTTTCTGGCAGGGATTCTTTTTCTGATGCTTTTATGTGCAGGGCAGGGAAAAACAGAGTACTTTATGGAAGTGATGAAAGATCCGGAAACAGGATTTACAGGAGAGCGATGGCTCCGTGATCTGTATACACTTTTGTGTGCTTTTTCAGGAGTAGGACTTCTTCCCTTCGGGTTGGAGTATGCAAAAAAACAGGGAAGTGCCAGAAAACCTGTGATCCTGGCTTTTCTTACAGTTTGCGGGATCATTTTTGGAATGCAGCTCCTTCTTCCGGCGGTCTTTGGAGGTGCACGCCTTAAAAACGAGATCTGTCCGGTACTGCCTCTTCTGGAAGGTGCGGATCTTCCGGGAAACGTACTGGCGAGATTTGATGTGATATGGATGGGATTTCTGGTATTCGGACTTTTGTTTTCTCTGGGAAGTTTGTTTCATTACGGAAATCAGATCGCAGAAAAAACCGGATTCGGGACCGGTCGGTACTGGATCCCGGCAGCAGGCTGGCTGCTTTCCCTGTATGAGAGAAACGGGATGGGGATCCGGGAGTATTATGGCTGGTATCTGGGGTACATCTTTGTGCCGTTTCTGCTTGTGATACAGCTTTTTCTCAGTACGGAAAACCGGGGAAGACGGAAGAAAAAAATAACTGTGGCAGGACTTGTCCTGGTCATCACTTTGACGGGATCAGGCTGTGCGGCAGTAGAACCGGAAAAAAGAGCTTATCCGCTGGCACTGGGGGCCGGTGTTTCAGAGAATGGCTTTGTGCTGAAATATGCAATGCCGGATATGAGTACAGCTACCGGACAGAAAAAACCGGACGAAGATCCGATTTCTGTGCTGACTCTTTCCGGCCGGGACTTTCAGGAGATCGAGGCAGTCTACAACCGGTCTCAGGAAAAATTTCTGGATCTGGGTCATCTTGAAGTGCTGATCCTGGATGAACAGATCTTGGAAGAGGGAGCCCGGGAGGCACTGATCGGATATCTGAAGCAGGAAGAGCATATCGGAGAGGATGTCTACGTGTTCCGGACGAATATGCTGGGAGATGTTTTTCACTGGAAAGGAGCCCGAAAAAGCTCCATAGGGGAATATCTTCAGGGAATCCAGGAGAACCGCACATCCGGGCAGCAGAAGAAGGGTGTGACTCTGCGGGAGGTATATCATCAGTTTTGTCAGGATGGAACGCTGCCCTGGCTTCCAGAGGTATGGGTGGAAGGTGAGCTTCTGGAAGTGGATTACGGCAGTAATGAATAGATAGGAGCCGGACTGTTAATAATACAGATGATGATCAGTACGATAAATCGTACAGTATATCCCTGGATAAGATCATCAGAAGATTTTTGACAGGAGGGCTTACTCATGGAGCATATAAAAACGAAGAAGCATGTATTAAAAAAAGCAGGAGGGATCCTTCTGCTCATGGCAGTGATCCTTGCAGGGAGTACCTGGGAGAGAAGAACTGCCGGTGATCGGCAGCCACAGTTTTATGCCTGGTGGGGAACGATCTATCCGGAATTCTGTTTTGAAAAAGCAGAGGACAACGGGGAAAATAAGCCGGTGAAGATATCCTTCTGGCTTGCGCAAGCCCTGGATTGGTGATACAATATTTCAACGGACCAATCACGTTCGATTAATTATTTCAGGAGATAAGATCAATGAATATAGACAGAAACGCACCGGTGGGTGTGTTTGATTCCGGTATCGGAGGACTGACAGTAGCCCGGGAGATCATGCGCAATCTCCCATCGGAAAAAATCGTATATTTCGGAGACACAGCCAGAGTTCCCTATGGAAGCAAATCCAGAGAAACGGTGATCCGTTATTCCCGCCAGATCATTCATTTTCTGCAGGAACAGAAGGTGAAGGCCATTGTGGTGGCCTGTAATACAGCCAGTGCGTTTGCTCTGGATGCGGTGAAGGATGAACTGGATATCCCGATCCTTGGAGTGATCGAGGCCGGTGCCAGAGTTGCTGCCCATGAAACAAGAAATAAACGGGTGGGCATTATCGGAACGGTGGGCACGGTAGGAAGCGGTATCCATGCCTCTTATCTGAAGGAACTGGATCCGGAGATCACCGTGATCGGAAAAGCGTGCCCGCTGTTTGTTCCGCTGGTAGAAGAAGGCTGGTATCATGATCCGGTCACCGAGGAGGTTGCCAGAAGATATCTGAAGGAGCTGCAAGAGCAGGAGATCGATACACTGATCCTCGGATGTACGCATTATCCCCTTTTAAGATCTACCATCCGCAAGATCATGGGTGAGGAGGTCTGCCTTGTGAATCCTGCATATGAGACGGCGCTGGAGCTTAAAAAGCTGCTCTCCAGACTGGATCTTGCCAGCAATGAGGTAGCACAGGAGGAATTTCCGTATCGCTTTTATGTAAGTGATCTTGCAGAGAAGTTTAAGGATTTTGCCAATTCCATCCTGCCGTATAACGTAGAAAAAACACAGAAGATCGATATCGAAAAATATTAAACAGATCTGTACATAAATGATAGGAGAAAAGAATGCAGAAAGAAGTTTTGATCCATGTAAGAGGGCTTCAGATGATGGATGCACAGGGGGATCAGGAACCTATAGAGATCATTGTTCCGGGACAGTATTATTTCCGCAATGGTTCTCATTATCTCAGATATGAGGAACTGCTGGATGAAACAGCAGAACCCACCATCAATTACATAAAAGTATCCGGAAAGGGTCTGGAAGTCAGCAAGAAGGGGCTTGTCAATGTACACATGGTATTTGAACAGGGCAAAAAAAACATGACCTATTATACTACCCCTTACGGAACACTTCAGATGGGAATCTCAGCTACGAATCTGGAGCTGACGGAAAGCGAAGAGAACCTTCAGATCAAAGCAGATTATGCGCTGGATATGAATGAAGAACATGTGGCAGACTGCTATCTGGCGATCCAGGTACAGCCAAGAGACTGCAAGGATTTTGTTTTATAGATTCTGCAGAAAATAAAAGATATATAATTACATTACATAAGAAAAGCCGCCATGCATCAGGGAAATTCCTGAAAGCGTGGCGGCTGTTTTGGATTCTGATCATTTACGGAATCTTGCGAGGAAGCCTTTTTTCTTCTTCTGTGGTACTTCGAGAGAACCACGGATTCCTTTTACGCCAATGATGTAAAGACCGCTGACTTCAGCTTTGATCTCTTTTTTGACCGGGATCAGATCAAAAACTTTTTCATCTGCAATAAGGATGCTGATCTTCGGACCGACTTTGGCTTTTACGATCGGAAGCTTGGACCGGCGCATAAGCTTAGGTGTCTGGTCGATGACCATCTGTGGAAGTCCGGAATCTTTCAGCGGCATCCGTTTTTTATCGATGACCAGCATGGAAACTGTCTGTTTGTTAGCCTGGATCTGAGCCTGCTGTTCGTCCTGTTTTTTCTGAGCTTTTTTTCCGAAGAAATAGAGTGCGATCACTGCTGCGATCAGAATAACGAGGATGACCAGAAGAACGATGGTAACTGTACTCATTTGAGAATCCCCCTGTATATATATTTGTTTCGCAATCGGTTACATTACGCAAACAACATTTTAGCATTGTTTCGTCAAAAAGGCAATTAAAAAAGTGAAAAAGACAGGTGGAACGGTGGAAATTTCAGCAGTTACCAGTTATAATGATTACGATGCAGTTCGTCTGTGTATGCTGCAGAGATTACAGGACATAACTATCTTTGAGCTAACATATGTAATGGATAAACCAGAGATGGAGGAAATATTATATGAAAGAGAAAACGCCCGGGAGAACCCGACCGGAAATGGGAACTCCGGAGTACGAAGAATGGCGGAAAGAGGTATTGAAACGCCGCAGAAAGCGCCAGCTGAAGGAACGCAGAAAACGTCTGGCTATCATAACAGTGGCAATGATCGTCGCAGTCGGGGCATCGGTAGGGGTCGGTGTGCTGAAGGGCAGAAGTGAGAAGGCTTCAAAAGAAAAGACGGTTTCTTCTGACAAACAGAAAGAACAGACCGTTTCCGGAGAAAAAGCTTCAGAAGCGGGTACTAAAAATACAGAGACCGTTTCCAAAGATACTCTCGCAGAGGCAGAGCTTCTGGCCAGTCAGTATAACTATGACAAAGCTATCGATCTTCTGAAAAAGGCTCCGTCCTATGATTCTGATAAGAAGATGCAGGCGGCTGCAAAAAAATACGAAGACGTAAAAGCAACCTGTACGGCATGGCCCCTTGAAAAGGTGACACATGTTTTTTATCATATTCTGATCAAAGATCCATCCAAAGCGTTTGACGGAGATTACAAAGAAGCAGATTATAATCAGGTCATGACAACCATTGATGAGTTTAACAAGATCACGCAGATCATGTATGACAAGGGCTATGTGATGGTAAGCATCAAGGACATGGCAAAGGCAGATGACAACGGGAACATCACAGAGGGAGAGATCCTTCTTCCGCCCGGGAAAACGCCGTTTGTCCTCTCACAAGATGATGTATGCTATTATCATTACATGGACGGTGACGGCTATGCCACGAAGCTGATCGTGGATGATAAAGGAAAGATCCGCAATGAATATGTGGAAGATGACGGAAGCGTATCCGTGGGAGATTACGACATGGTTCCGCTGATCGATCGATTTGTGGAAAAGCATCCGGATTTTTCATATCGCGGTGCAAAAGGAATCCTGGCGCTTACCGGATACAACGGGATCCTGGGATACCGTACCGACGAAAGCTATGAGACCCGTCCGGCAGATCTGGATGAAAATAAAGTACAGTGGCTGGATGCACATCCGGATTTCAGCCTGGAAAAAGAACGGGCAGCCGCAAAAAAGGTTGCCGATGCCATGAAGGCAGAAGGCTGGGAATTTGCAAGCCATACCTGGGGACATCAGAATGTGGGACAGGTCACACTGGAGAAGCTTCAGGCAGATACCGAACGTTTCAAGAAAAATGTAGATCCGCTGATCGGGGGAACGGATGTTATCATTTTTGCTTTTGGAACTGACATTACCAATGACCAGGAGTATTCCGGGGATAAATTCGAATATCTGAAGGGGCAGGGATATAATTATTACTGCAACGTGGATTCCAGCCAGTATTATGTACAGATCAGGGATCGGTACTTCCGTCAGGGAAGACGGAATCTGGATGGATACCGTATGTATTATAACCCGGAACTGTTATCCGATCTTTTTGACGTAAAAGATGTTTTTGATCCGGCAAGACCGACACCGGTGCCGCCGATGTAACGGTCATATCCGGAGATACGAGGGGACTTTTAGAAAGGGGCATATATATTATCATGAAGAAAAAAATTGCAGGTGTACTGACAACAGTACTTGCGGCGTCACTTCTTGTGGGCGGAAACCATCCGGTCACTGTTCAGGTGGACAATATGATCTCCGGGACACAGGACGACGAGGATACACAGTCTGATGAAGCGGAAGCGGAAGCAGAAGCCGAAGAAGAACAGTCCGAAGAAGCCAAAGTAGCAGCGGATCCGGAGGACCAGCCGGCAGCTACCGAGACACCGAAGGAAGAAAAAAAGGCAGAAAAAGAAACACAGAAAAGGGAAGCTGCCGAGAACAGCTCCGACAGTACTTCCTCAGACGAAAAAACACTTCTCAGAAAAGCCAAAAAACTGGCACAGCAGTATGATTACACCGGCGCGATCTCCGTGCTGAAAAATAACTGGAAATTTGCCACCAGTGACAAGATGCAGGAAGCAGCAGCAGCCTACATGAAAAAAAGAGATGCCTGTGTGGAATATCCACTTGAAAATATCACTCATGTATTTTTTCATTCCCTGATCGTGAATACCTCACTGGCCTTTGACGGAGATTCCGATGAGGCCGGATATAATCAGATGATGACCACAGTCAGCGAATTCAAAAAAATGATCCAGATCATGTATGATAAGGGTTACGTACTGGTGAGTCCTCATGATATGGCTGTGATCAATGATGACGGAACCATGAGCAAAGGAAAGATCATGCTGCCGGAAGGCAAGATCCCTTTTGTTCTTTCAGAGGATGATGTCAGCTACTATCATTATATGGACGGAGACGGATTTGCCACAAAGCTGGTGATCGACGACAACGGAGATATCAAATGCGAGTATAAGAAGGCAGACGGTACAGTTGTGACCGGAGATTACGATGTGGTGCCGATCCTGGATTCCTTTATCAAAGAACATCCGGATTTTTCCTATCATGGAAGAAAGGGTATCCTGGCAATGACCGGTTATAATGGTGTTCTGGGCTACCGTACAGACGGGGCATACAAGACTAAGAAGAATCTTCAGGATGACCAGAAGGCGTTTCTCAAGGCCAATCCGGATTTTGACTATGATAAAGAAGTAAAAGCAGCCAAAAAAGTGGCGAAGGCCATGAAAAAGGACGGCTGGGAATTTGCAAGCCATACCTGGGGCCACAGAAACGCCACAAGCTCCACAGCAGCGGAGTTGAAGACCGATAATAAAAAATGGGAAAAATATGTGGCACCCATCCTCGGAAAAACCGATATGATCATTTTTGCTTTTGGTGCGGATATCGGCGACTGGGAAGGATACACCTCGGATAATGAGAAGTATGAGTATTACAAAAGCCGTGGCTACCGCTATTTCTGCAATGTAGATTCCAGTCAGTATTTTGTGCAGATCACAAGTGAATATTTCCGTCAGGGAAGACGGAATCTGGATGGATACAGAATGTATTACAATCCGGATATGCTCAGTGACCTGTTTGATGTATCGGAGGTGTGGGATTCTTCCAGACCGACACCGGTACCGGAAATGTAAGACAGCAAACACACTTTACAAATCTGTATAAAAAAAGATTATAATCGAACCGACAGTACTTGATGAAGGGAGTAGGTTATGAAGAAAAAAGCATATCTCATGGTTCTTGCACTGTGTGCGGCACTGGCGATCACTGCATGTGGCACATCAACAGACCAGAAAGATGACAAAAAACCTGCAGCAGAAGCGCAGGATACAACAGATAAAGAAGATTCCGGATCTGCAGATTCCAAAGAGTCAGAAGAAACGGATTCCAATAAAGACAGCGAAGAGGCAGCCTCCGGAGACACAAGGCTTGTTTCCGTGGATGATGTGAGCAAATATGTGACTATCGGAGAATATAAGGGGCTGACTCTTGATAATACGGTAGAAGCTGTAACCGATGATATGGTTGACGGAAGGATCAAGGAGGAACTGCAGAACAAGGCTGAGGAAGTAACGGAAGGCAGCGTTCAGAACGGAGACGTAGTTACCATCAATTATGTGGGAACCAAGGACGGTGTGGCTTTTGACGGCGGTACTGCAAATAATTATGAGCTGACCATAGGCTCCGGAACGTTTATCGACGGATTTGAGGACGGGATCATCGGAATGAAAAAAGGTGAGACCAAGGATCTCGATCTGACTTTCCCGGAGGAATACTCTTCGGAAGAACTGGCCGGACAGGAAGTGGTATTTAAGGTCACGCTGCAGAGCTTTAAGCGTGCACCGGAGCTTACAGATACCTGGGTAGCCAAGAATACAGACTGCAAGAGTGTGGATGATTACAAGAAGGAAATCCGCACTACACTGGAGGATGAAGCGAAGACAAGTGCACAGAACACATTGCGTGAAACTGCATGGAACACAGTGCTATCAGCATCTGAAGTGAAGGAATATCCACAGGAGGATCTGGATACAGCCAAGATGGAATTTCGCAGTCTGTATGAGAATTATGCAAAACAGGGTGCTATGACGCTGGAGGATTTTGTAAAAGCTCAGGGAATCTCCATGGATGATTTTGAGGAGCAGAGCGGTCAGTATGCGGAGTTTAAAGTAAAGCAGAATCTGATCGTACAGGGGATCATGGATGCGGAGAATATGACACTTGAAGATAAAAAATCTCTCAGTATCCAGGATGAACTGATCAAAGCATACAGTGTGAAGGATCTGGCTGCGTTGGTAGATAAATACGGACAGGCAGCAGTGGATGAATCCATCGGACTTCTCAGAGTGGAAGATTTTATCCTGGACAATGCAACGGTTGAGGAGAAGGTTTCTGCCGGTGATACCCAGGGAGTAAACGGAGATGATCCTTCCTCGGACGGAAGCAGTGCGGAAGGTACCGTGGATGAAGAGCTGGAAGCGGCAGAGGCTACAGATATGGTGCCGGAAGACGGCGAGGCGGATCAGAATGCAGCGGGTCAGGAGTGATCTGACAGTATCAGCAGCTAAAAGAGTGTGGTGCCCGGAATATGTTCCGGGTGCCATTTTTTTACAAAAGGACAGGGGAAAATTAAGGTTACCGTTCACTGGTAATATTCCGCGAGGTGTGTTACTGAGAACGGAGTGAACAGTAATAAATTAAGAGATTCTTTCGGGAATTCCCATTGTATTTAAGCATTAAATGCGGTATGATTAAAGACAGACGTTAAATATCAAAGAAAGATATAAGTATATAAACGGGGATGTAAAAAATGGACAAAAGAGTTTTGCGTGAGAGGATGCGCAGAAAACAGCAGCAGTTAAGACGGCGGCGGATGATGAAGCGGATAACCTGTGTAGTTGCGGCGATTCTTCTGTTGGTTTTTGTTGTTCGAGGGGTAATTCTTCCCATCGTCAACCATGCAGGCGGCGGAAACAATAAAGATGCGGAGACAGTAAATGTCCAGGCAAATACCGCCGGAGCTTCCACAGACAGCAGTACGAAGGACGGTACGGCATCGACGGATACGGCTGCTTCGGATACAGACAGCGCGGATTCCAGTACGGATGCAACGGTGATGCCGGTAAAGGGCAGTGAAGCGGGTGAAAGGCTTTCTGTTATGACTCCGGGATGGCATGAGGATTCCACAGGAAAGTGGTATCAGAATCCGGATGGTACATATTATGTAAATGGTTTTGCGGATATTGACGGAACAACATACAGCTTTGATAAAAAGGGATACATGCAGACCGGATGGGTGGAAAAAGGTGTGAAGGATTATTATTTTAATGAGGATGGTTCTTATGATCCTTCCAAGAAGCGCCCGATGATCGCTCTGACCTTTGATGATGGTCCTGGAGAGTATACAGAGACACTTCTTGATACTGTTGAGAAATACAATATCCATGTTACGTTCTTTATGCTGGGACAGAATATGGAGGGCCGTGAATCTACCATACAGCGAATGGTAAAGCTTGGCTGCGAGATCGGTAACCATACTTGGGATCATCCGGAACAGACGCTGCCGAATATGGACCTTGATTCTGTTTTGCAGGAGTTCCAGAAGACCGATGATGCACTGGTAAAAGCCTGTGGGCAGGCATCAACTGTATGTCGTGCACCGTATGGCGCGATCACAGATGAGCAGATAAGTGCAGTTGGCAAGCCTTTCTTCATGTGGTCTACAGATTCTCTGGACTGGAAGCTGATGGATGCGGATGCAGATTATAATCAGATCATGAATGATTCTTCTTTGGGAGATGGTTCCGTCATCCTGATGCATGATATTCATGAACCATCTGTGAAGTGTGCCACAGAGAAGCTGATCCCGGCACTGATCGACCAGGGATATAAGCTTGTAACAGTCAGCGAGCTTGCAGAAGCGAAGGATGTTACGTTACAGAGTGCTTCCTATTCTGACTTCTGGGACAGCTCTCTTCAGGCTGGTCGTGTTGCAGGATATGCAGGAAATTCCAGCGATTCAGAGGATTCCTCTGATGATGGCTCCGATGGAAGCGATTCTTCTGACGGATCTGATGTCAGTGACGGATCTTCCAACGAAGATGACTACTCCGATGGCTCTTACGAAAGTGATTATTCTGATGGATCTTCCGATGATGGAAGCTATGATGACGGTTCCTATGACGATGGAAGCGGAGAATATTAAAAAATAACAGGAGAGACCTGAATGACAAGATGTGCGTCATTCAGGTCTCTTTTTTGACTTTATCTGACACTGTCGGATAATAGACACATATTAGCCGGAGAGGGTTTTTCCTTGACTGAAAATATAGGGATTGGTATAATTATAGAATAAAAAATTCCACTTAAAATTGGGGAATGGACGGTGGCAGAACTATAAAGGGAGGTACCTGAAAATGGGAAAGAAATTACAATTTACGGAGCTTGACCAGTATCTGTTCGGTCAGGGCACGAATTATGATATTTACAGGAAGCTGGGAGCACATCCAGACACGCAGAACCGGAAAAAAGGGGTTTATTTTGCAGTGTGGGCACCTAATGCACAGGCGGTTTCTGTTGTAGGTGAATTCAACGAATGGGATACGGAGAAGAATCCCATGAAAAAAGTTGGACCCATTGGCGTTTATGAGACATTTGTACCGGGAGCGAAGATCGGACAGCTGTATAAATTTTACATTACAGGTGCACATGGTGAGGAGCTTTACAAGGCAGACCCATATGCCAATGCCGCTGAAATGCGTCCCGGAACCGCCTCTCGTATTACAGATATCACCAACTACAAATGGAAAGATGATACCTGGATGAAAAATCGTGAGAACTTTGACCCGGACACAAGTGCCATGTCTATCTATGAGGTGCATCCGGGATCCTGGATGAAGCATCCGCAGACAGCAGAGGATGAGGATGGTTTCTATTCCTACAGAGAACTGGCGCCGAAGCTTGCCCAGTATGTCAAAAAAATGGGATACACCCATGTGGAGCTTATGGGTATCGCAGAGCATCCTTTTGACGGTTCCTGGGGCTATCAGGTAACCGGCTATTACGCACCGACTTCCCGCTACGGAACACCGCAGGATTTCAAATATCTGGTGGATTATCTCCATCGTCAGAAGATCGGTATCATTCTTGACTGGGTACCGGCACATTTTCCGAAGGATGCACACGGACTGGCTAACTTTGACGGAACTGCTGTATATGAGCATGCAGATCCGAGACAGGGTGAGCATCCGGACTGGGGAACCAAGATCTACAATTACGGACGTCCGGAGGTGAAGAACTTCCTGATCGCAAATGCTCTTTACTGGGTAGAGGAATGCCACGTTGATGGTCTTCGTGTAGATGCGGTTGCATCCATGCTCTACCTGGATTACGGTAAGAAAGACGGTGAGTGGGTCGCCAATAAATACGGCGGAAACAAGAATCTGGAGGCTATTGAATTTTTTAAGCATCTGAATACCGTTGTTCTCGGAAGAAATCATGGAACTGTCATGATCGCAGAGGAATCTACCGCATGGCCGATGGTAACAGGTAAGGCAGAAGACGACGGGCTTGGATTCTCCCTGAAGTGGAATATGGGCTGGATGAACGACTTTCTGGAATACATGAAGCTGGATCCATATTTCCGTAAATTTAATCATAATAAGATGACATTTTCTATGACTTATGCATACAGTGAGAAATATGTTCTGGTCCTGTCTCATGATGAGGTAGTACATCTGAAGTGTTCTATGCTGGAGAAGATGCCTGGGGAGCTGGATGATAAATTTAAGAACCTGAAGGCCGGATATACTTTTATGTTCGGGCATCCGGGTAAGAAGCTTCTGTTTATGGGACAGGATTTCGGACAGCTGCGTGAGTGGAGTGAGGCCAGAGAGCTTGACTGGTATCTTCTTGGCGAGGAAAATCATCAGAAGCTGCAGCAGTATGTCAGTGATCTTCTGCATATCTACCGCAAATATCCGGCACTTTACGGTGCAGATAATGATCCATCTGCATTTGAGTGGATCAATGCCAACGATGGCGACAGAAGTATCTTCAGCTTTGTGAGAAAATCTCCTACAAGACGTAATAATATTCTGGTAGTATGCAACTTTACACCGGTAGCACGTCCGGATTACCGTGTAGGCGTTCCGAAGAAAAAACAGTACAAACTGATCATGGATGAGCAGGGGCTTCTTCCGAAGGGCAAGGTATTTAAAGCCGAAAAGAAAAATTGTGATAACCGGGAATTTTCTTTTGCATATCCGTTGGAAGCTTATGGAGTTGGTATATTTACATACTGATATTCTGTACAGTGAAATCTTTGAAAGAAAATATAAAAGATAAAATAAAAATACCGGAGATCTGTGTGCCTTTGAAGTGTTCACTTCAGAGGTGCCGGATCTCCGGTATTTTATGAATCAGGGTATAGACTGGTCACGAAAGGTTATCACTATTCTTCGCTATCATCGTAAGAACCATCATCGTAAGAACCGTCATCGTAGGAACCGTCATCGTAGGAACCATCATCATAGGAACCATCATCGTAGGAACCGTCATCATAGGAACCATCATCGTAGGAACCGTCATCCGAGGAGTCGTCTGTGCTGCCTGAGTTATTATCAGCAGAGTTAAAGTCTTCGGAAGTGATGTCAATGCCTTTATCTGCGTAATATTTTTCTGCTGTGATGGAGTCGGTATCTTCTACGATATTTCCGGATGCATCGATCATGTTCAGGTCTGTGTCAATGGTCACATCCAGGAGGTTGGTTCCTGTGGATGGAGTGACATTCATGGACATGATCTCGTTGAACTTCTTTTTCAGATTGTCAAGAGTGAATACACCGGAACCAATGTATGACTGTACACCATTCTGAGATGCAAGTTCTTCTGTGTAATCGGAAAGCATATATGGTCCGAATTCACCGGCATCGCTGTTGTAATGCATGACCAGAGGTTCCACTGTAGGAGTCAGGATCTCAATTGAGGTCTTGCCGTTCTGTACGGTTTTCTGAATGGTGAATTTTGCCATTCCGCCGAGAAGTTCTTCCAGCTTCTGTTGGGTGGATACGAAATTTCCCAGAGAGTAGAAGACTACAGTTTCATTGCCTTTGTCATCAGTAAGACGGCCATATGGTTGGAGTACATGTGGATGTCCGCCGATTATGACATTTACGCCTTGCTCCATAAGGTAGGCTGCCCACTGTTTTTCATATTCGTTTGGCATGGTTTCGCCTTCGGTACCCCAGTGTGCTACAAAGATGATACAGTCGGCCTGCTTTTTTGCTTTCTGGATCATGGCTGTGATCTTGTCTTTGCGGATCATGTCGATCATGTAGTCTTTTCCTTCAATGCCGCCTACGTTTGTACCGTAGGTGTAATCCAGAAATGCAATCTTGATACCGTTTATTTCGCGGATCTTTACGGTGTCGGCATCTTCCTGGGAATCGTGGATTCCCAGAAGTGTGACATCCGGATATTTGGTTTTCCAGAAGTTCAGTGTGTCTGTGAGGAAGCCCTCTCCGAAGTCATCAATGTGGTTGTTGGCGGATTCTACTACGTTGAATCCGGCTTTTATAATGGCGTCTCCTACTTCTGTGGGTGTTGCAAAGGATGGGTAGGAGCTTACGCTGTCATGGTCGGTTGTGAAGACGGTTTCCTGATCGATCATTTTGATGTCTGCGTCCTTGATGGCGTCCTGGATGTGGGTGTAGATCTTGTCGTAGTTCCAGTTGCCGTCAGAGGATGCGCCTGCGTCGATGAGACTCTGGTGATAGAGGTTGTCGCCTACTGCGATGACGGAGGCGGTGGTAGTTTCGGCAGTGGTGTCGGCTGCTTCCTGATCGGCTTTGGTTTTGGCTGCCGCGGCTTTTTTCTGTGCGTCTATGGCTGGTTTGCGGATGAGGCGGTAGTCCAGCTGATTGAAGAAGAGGACCAGGATCGCAAGGACGATGACGGATGCCATAAGACTTACGCGGGCATTGCTGCGTTCGCGGAAGTTCAGGGGAATGTTGTCCTTGGGGTTGCGCCGGGTTTCTCTGAGGGGCTCCGGGGTGGAGCTTTTTTTGAAGACTCCTTTGAGGGAGTCGGGGATTTTGATGTTGGGTGGAAATTTCATTTATGTTTTACCTTGTCTTTCTTTGGATTTTGAATGCGATTGATTGGTGATTGTTCGCTTTGTTATTTTTGATTTTTGTTGTGTGGTTGTATTATAGCAGATTTTTATTTTGGTGGGAAGAGGGGGGTGGGGGTGAACGTACGCCCGAGCCGGGGATGCTGTCTGGTCTGCGGCTTCGTCGGGGGCTGGCTTCTAGGCTGCCGGGAATCTGCTAA
>OODE01000807.1_pt1 | contig 24184 bp, 32 predicted proteins | sample 1671771 | NCBI WGS metagenome assembly OODE01 (sample SAMN06348191, study PRJEB24527) | human gut metagenome | biome: human gut; feature: ankylosing spondylitis patient; material: feces | host: Homo sapiens | place: China | collected 2015-10 | reverse complement strand
AGGAGAACACGCAATATGGCCCCGACTGGTCTGCCGACTTCTTCGAGATCGGCGGGCTGGAGACCGTCAGTGAACCGGAGCTCGCCTACATCGTGGATGACGTCGATTACTGCATCGATCAGGCCGACGACATGGTGGCCGGTGAGGGAGACTACAGCTATTGCGAGCCTCAGCCGAGGCTGAAGGTACTTGTTGTCGATCTCGACCGGAGCGCATACCCAATCTGTAAAAGGAGTTGAACACAAACCATTATCAGTAATCACATTCCATATTCAAGATAGAAGACTTGTGGGCGGGACTCGTCACCCGCCCACACCCAACCGAAAGGACAACATCAATGAAGATCATCAATGTATCGCAAGCCCACGAAACCGAGGCATGGCTCGACGAACGAGTGGGCCGTATCACCGGCACCAAAAGCGGCGGACTCGCCTTGGAACACTACGCTCAGACCGACGTAGAAAAACTTAAAGAGTACCGAGACAAGGCGTTGGAACAAGCGAAGAAGGCGAAGACGCCAGACAAAGCCAACGAGTATTACACGAAGGCCCAGAACTACGACGATAAGATCGTGGACGCCGAAGCCAAGAACAAGCGGCTTAAGGTCGGCGTGGACTTCTGGAAGTTCCTAGCGGAACTGTGGGCAGAACCAGCGGACGGTGAACCTCCGATGGAACGCGGCCACCGTCTCGAACCCGAGAACATCCAGATCACCCTCAAAACACTTGGCTTCAACCCCGTCGATTGCGTCCCTGATTGCGGTATCTGGGAGAGTGACGACGACAACCGTATCGCGTGCAGTCCAGACGCCTACGAGAACACTGAGAAGCCGACGTGGGCCATCGAATGCAAGTCGCTCGGCTCAGCCTACCATTTGCAGGCCGTCGTACCGTGGATGATGCACACGGACGCCATGCGATCTCATATCGCCAACCTCAAACCTGAACTGGTCGAAGTCATTGAACAGGTGTTGCCCGAATACACTCTGGACTCTAAGGCGACCGGCTTCGACTTCATCCCCGACCAGTACAAAGCACAGGTGCTCCAGTACTTCGTCGTGTGCGATTCGCTGGAAGTCCTGTATTTCTCGATGTCCGACCCGCGCGTGGTCGGAGCCGCACACCATCAGGTCATCCCCGTGTACCGCAAGGACATCACCGAAAAAATCGAGAACCATAAGCGTAGCCAGTTGGCCACGCTCCATATCTCCGATGTGCTGGCCGACGCTCTGGGGGTGACGTTCTGATGAAGACCGCAACAATCTTGGAAAGCCCTGACATGTTCGTCCTGTTCGACGGATGCCCCACGTGCAAGCGGCAGAGCGCCGTTTATCTGATGACGTGCCGCGTGTACGCCCAACAGATGGGGCGTAGGCTCCGTATCGTGTCGTCGGGAAGCCCCACCGCCAGAGGTATACGCGCCATAGCCAAAGACCAAGGGGTAACCGTGCGTTACCCGATAATTTTGCTGGACGGATTGTTTTACTTCGAGCCGCAAGACATCAGTCTTGACGATTATCTAGTGGACGATGACGAACCAGAAGAAGAGGAGGAGCCCAATGAAGAATAGCATTTTAACCAGCGATGTGCTGGAACTGTTCGACCGTAACCATATCACCGCGAACACTCTGCGTAAGTTCGTGGTGGAGAGCGTTGCCGACTTTCTAGGAGACAACAAGCATGACAAGGTGTGCGGCAAACTGTTTGACCGTTGGTATCAGCACGTTCGACGCTCCATTTGGATTGGTGCCGCTCAATACGTCTTGCAACAGCACGGTTTCGGTCACGACGAAGCCATCAACGAGGCGAAACAACTCTATGAAGACCTGTACGCGGATTACGACAAGCGGTATTACTGCTGGCGTCGCCACGAGGAAAGGAAAACCGATGAAGACTGATGGCAATTGGTGGACTGCTGTGCTTTCGGCTGGAATCACGGCGGGATACGCGACCACTGTCGTACAGCTCTCGCCCGGCCCCGGCTATATGTTCTCCATGCTCCGCCGCAAGCTGACCGTAAAGACCGAGAACCTGTCCAACTCGCTCCCCACGTGGGCCAAGGATTACGTGGACAGTCTCGGAGAACTCGCCTATTGCGGCTGGTGTCTCAGCCCGTGGGTGTCGCTTCCGGTGTGGGCGATGGCAGCCAAGATAAACCGGGTACGGTTCGGAGTCAAGTGGGTGGCCGGGTGGATTGTGGCCGCTGGCATGGCCGCGTTCCTCCGCCACTCGGCTGAAACGGCGGTGGCGTAATGTTCAGCAAACAACAGGTCCATGTGCTGTTGATTCTGTGGATGGCTAAGCGTCCGCTTACCCATGAGGAAATCGAACGTATGGCGGTTTTAGCGAAGTATGACGATACTCCGCAGGGATCGAGGACGCGCATGATCGAGCTTGAGCGTTCCGGTCATGTGTACCGTGTCGATCGGGAGGGTGTGAACAGTCGGCACCGTCATTGCTGGCGGTTCGCGCTGACTGACGATGGGCGCGAAGCCATTAGCGAGCTGTTTGGCGAAACAAAAACAATATGATATAATCTATATATCACACATCGTATGGAGGTGAAACATGCGCAAGCAAAACAAAATCAAAACCGTAATCAACGGCCAAGAAGTCACCGTGGAACAGGACAGCCAGACCGGCCAGTTCTTCACACGACAGAACATCGGCAACATCCCAGTTGACTACGCGACTATCAGCGACAGGGTGACCATCGGCCAGTGCATCAAATACTGGCGTCTACGACACGGGTATTCGCAGGCGGAACTAGCCGAACGAATCGGCGTCGCCAGCCCAAACGTAATAGCCATGTGGGAAAACGGACGCCGCAAACCGCAAAAGCAATACCGGTTGCGGTTGGCCGAACACCTCGGCTATGACATCCTGACCAAAGACTAGAACATAGTCTAAAAACCTGCACCATTAATCCAATCATCATCACACCAAAGGAGCAACAATGGAAACCATCAACTATCTGACCTCGATCATCAGCCTCTTGCAGAAAACCCCCCAAGCACAGGAAATCATCGACACCCAAGGACTCGGACAGGAACTCACGTTCGGTCAAATCGGGATTAAAGACGCCAAAGCGTTCCTCAAACTCTACGACGTTCTGGGCAGCGTTGAAGGCGTTAAGATCACGGCCATTCATGAATGCAAGACAGACACCGATAAGCAATATTTCTTCAAACTCGTCTCCCCGATAACCTTGTACTTCTTCCACTGCGAAGGAGTATCCGAGTGAGCAAAACAGACCCTGATATCGAAACCCGTATGAAAGTGTTCCACCGAGACCACGGCAGATGCTTCATCTGTGGGAGAACATTAAGCGCCTCCGCTTTTAATCTGCATCACCGGCGTATGCGCTCACACGCTTGGGAAGGATTAAACCTACCAAGCAACCTGATTACTGTCTGCGGCTCGGGTACTATGGGATGCCACGCACGCATCCACGCCCACCCAAAGGAATCATACGTAAAAGGATGGCTGGTCAGCGCCTACAACGATCATCCAGAAACCGTTCCAGCATTAAGTGAATACAGGAACCGTGAGTATCTGCTAAACAACTAAAAAAACTAGCCCGGCATTAGTCATCAAGACCAGTGCCGGGCTAATTTAATCGGTCATCACACCATCGCTCGAAAGGAGCAACACCAGTCTACCACTTGGAAACACCAGTGTAGATGTGGTTCACGCTTCCTCACGCCATCCCTGCGGGTAAGCGTCCGGGGTCCACACGCAACCGTCGTAGATGCACGTGTAGTGCTTCCCGTTGTAGGTGATTTTGTCGCCTACGTGATAGGCGTCGTGCGCGCCGGTCGGCTGCTTGTATTCCGGCCACTTGTCGGCTGGTTTCTCTGGTTCGCCGGGTTCGGTCGGAGAATCGGCTTCCAGCTTGTTCAGACGCTCTTCGACGGTTGTCTCCCATTCCTCGATGGCCTTCACACGGTCGGCCAACGGAGCGTAGGAATCGTCGGGCTTGGCGTTCGTCTGCGCCTGTTCGAGTAGCTGTTTCATCTCATCCTCGGTGAGTTCGCCCATCGCATACAGCGTCTTGATGCGCTGGGTGAGATCGTCGAGGTCGTATCCTCCGGCGTTGACGATGGTTTGGAATGTTTCAAACATGTAGGCCTCTCCTTACTGGTTGGTTTCCAAAGATTTGATGCGAGCCTCCAAGGCTTGCATTCGCGTGGACAGGCTGGCGATATCGCCCGTCTCGTTTGCCAAGGTGGACGTTTTAGGCAAGTCATCGAGGAAAGCGATTTGATGCCACTTATACCACTGTGAGACAACGGACGCATCATTGATTTTGCCATTTCTGAAGGCAAATCCCGCGAGGGTGGTTGAGGGTATATATGCGCATAATTGCATGATGGCTTGGAAGCTGTGGGAGACGATAAGCGTTCCGGTAATCCACGTGGAGTCGCCCCTCGGAGAATTCGTCGGGACCCCGTTGAACGTGTACACGCCGTTTTCCGTGAAATCATTGAAGTCTATCGCATTCCACCTCTGCGATTTAGGGTCGGCCATGGTACGGGACAGACTTGGAGCATCTCCCTTGTCACCACGTGGAATGGTGAAGTTCGCCGTATACTTGGTGCCGGTCTTCCGAATCTCAACCGCCGCATTCGTACCCGGATTGCCCGTGGTCGTTGTGCCGACCTGCAAACCGAAACCGTCCACGGCATCCTGCGCTTTGGAAGCGGATTGTGCTCCCGCTGTGGCGCTCTGAGCGGCCTGAGCGGCACTCGAAGCGGCGTTACGTTCCGAAGCACCCGCAGCGGTCGCGCTCTCCCCGGCTTTGCTCGCACTATCCTCTGCGGCTTGAGCGCTCCCACCGGCAGCACTCGCACTACCAGCCGCAGACGTCGCGGATTGTGAAGCCGACTGCGCGGCGGCTTCGGCCTGAGCTACGGAACCAGAAACGGACGCGACAATATTAGCAGCCGATTCAGCGCTCGATGCGGCGTTACGTTCGCTCGACGCGGCGTTACGTTCGCTCTCTGCCGCGTTATCCTCGCTTTGCTTCGCCGCCGTGGCGGACTGCGAGGCTTGCATGGCACTATTGGCGGCGTTCCGCTCACTGACCTGCGCCGCGCTGGCGAAAACAGCCGCTTGGTTGGCGCTGTTCGCGGCGGCATCAGCAGAACCACGCGCGTCCGTCACACTCTCGCTAATGGATTCCTCGGCTTTACCGATGCTCTCAACAGCGTCACTAGCAGTTTTGTTAACGCGCTCCACCGCGTTATCAACGGTGTCGTTAATGCTGTCGATAGCAGTATCCGCGACATTCTGCACGACGCCGATAACCTTGTCCAGACGGGTCTGCTGACCATCCTCTGGGTCGAAAACCCCAGACACCGCCGGTTCGACCAGAAACACGACATTACGGGAATACGTTTCGCCATCCCCGTCGATAAATGCGAGATTGCACCCGACTCGTCCCGCACTCAAGACTCCCACGGGAATCGTGAAGTCCCAAGCACCGTCAGACTCAACACCAGTCACGTAATCGCCATACTCGTTGTCAGATAGCGGCGGATAATACAAGCGCGCCCCAGTGAAACCGGTGACCTTTTGCCCGTGATCCAGAGGGAGAAAACGGATGATCTTGCCGTTATCGTCCGCATGATTGACAACAATGTACGGGAGTTGCTGGCTGATGTCGTGAATCTTGACGGTGACGGTGCGGAACAAGTCGGATGCGATTGTCATTATTACCTCACTTGGAAATGCCTGCGTAATGGACGCCGAACATTCCAGCCACGCCGGAGCCGACCAGAGCGCAAGCGCCACCCATCACAGCCACCCACGACGGCATGTCCGGCACGGCACTCACGAAACTCAGCACCGCACCGGCGATACCAACCAGACCGGAAACCAGATACGCCCACTTACGAGTCGCGGCGTCGAACGTCGGCACGTAATTATCATTACCGTCCGGCATCTTATTGGCGACCGCTGTCTCAGTGGTCGGATCACCAGTATTCATATTCATGACAAACCTCCTATCGAATAGTTTACTTGATGCGGATTGTCTGGCCCGCGTAGATCACGTCAGGGTTGGCGATACCGTTCAACGCCACCAGATTGGAAACACTGGTACCGTACTGGGCGGCGATACCACTCAATGTGTCACCGGGCTGGATAGTGTACGTCGTAACGGACGGTGACGGTGTAACGGACGGTGACGGTGCTCCGCCCGGCAGTTTCAGCACCTGACCCGGATAAATCAGATTCGGGTCGGCAATGCCGTTAATCTGCTGGAGAGTCTGCCACGAAGCCCCGTACTTGGCGGCGATACCACTCAGCGTGTCCCCCGACTGCACCGTATACGTGCCGCTACCGGGCTGAACCGTATTGGCAGTGCCATTGATATTCAGCACCTGACCCGGATAAATCAGATTCGGGTCAGACAGATTATTAATCTGCGCCAGCACCTGCCAGCTAGTCCCATACATCGACGCGATACCACTCAGCGTGTCACCAGAGCGCACAGTGTACGTGTCAGACGCGGGAGTAGACGGAGCAGGAGCGGAAGGGGTCGGCACGTTGGTCACACTCGAATGACCCGCCTTATACGCATTCCAAGCGTTCACATCACCATAGAACTTGTCAAGGTCAAGACTGCCTGAATATCCGGGCAGACGACCATTGCCTGAATACTGGCGGATAGCGCACGCATACGCGCCCTCGTTCCATGGCGTATCCTGATACCCCGTAGCGTCCATATTCGCGTACTGAGCTACCCACAATCCACGATCACCAATATTCTGAGCATCGTTAAGCATGGACGCTCCCACGTAGACGATAGGCTGGGAGCCTGTACGCTCGTACACGCGGTCACAGAACGACCTAATCCACTGTTGTGCAGACGCGCCAGACCCGGCCAGTCCGTTACCCTGTGCCTCCCAGTCCAAGCACCATACGACCTTGCCAACCCAATTCGCGCAATTGTTCACAAAGTAGTCAGCTTCGGAGACGGCGTTACCGCCGTTGGCGTAATGGTATACGCCCACGCACTTTCCCAGACTCAACGCCTGTTCCACCTGCCGAGCGCAATCCGCTGACACGTACCAGCATCCTTCCGTCGCCTTGCTGATGACGAAATCACATGGTACGGCAGACAGGTCTATACCAGCCTGCCAATTGCTGATGTCGATACCGTTCAAAGCCATTGAAACTCCTTTTATAAGCTGATTGTGTAGAAGAACAGCCACGCCATGCATAAAACGGCGTAGGCCGTTATCAGGACGTGGACTATCAACGAGACGACGGAGAGCGACATGATAATGATCATGCACCGTTTGTAACGTCTCATAAGATCATTTTATCATCAAAAACGAATCGATATTATTATCACCGATAATGCCCATTATATACAAAGCGACGGAACGTGGAAACAGAAAAACGTCGTGATCCACCCATATGCTATGGTAACTTTCACCAGATCAGACGGGCAATTGCAAGTAAACAACGGCATGACGCTAATGAGTATGACGCTTACGCATAACGACTTCAACGGCGCATCCATCGTGACCAATAAGAACGGGTCGAACGTAGCTAACCTACCAGTAGGCGATTACTCCGTCTACCTTACACTGCCATTGTCGATTTCCGCCGGATGGCTGAACCTCAATGTCCATGGCGAAAGCGGAATAACGAATTTAGGCCCGACTGTAAGCGAACAATTAACGGGTTCAACTGGTTACACCCGATTGAATTTGTCCACGATGCTGAGAGTAACTCAGGCGAACACGAAGATATGGGTTTCCACAAACAATAACGTTTCCGGTACCATGCGTGAAAAAGGGGCCATGTTCATAACCCGGCTCGGCTAGTCATTATCTCCGGCCAGTTCTTCAAGTGATGCAATACGGTCGCGTAGATCATCGGGCAACGACGGTTTAGGATGATTCTCCAAAAATTCAGGTTCGATAATCTCGCAGAACTGGGACAGCCAATGCCCCAACGCGCGAATATAGCCAGTCTCAAGATCGATTGTGTATTGCAACGCATCACGCTGTTTTATTAGCGCGTCTATTTTCTGGTCTTGCGCGTCGATCTGCTGTTTCATCTCCCCTTGAGCGGACACTAAAGCTTGATACGCGCTGGTCAAGTCTGATCTACGGTTAGCTAGCCATGTTATGAGTCCTCCGAGTGCTACGCCGCCTACGCCGATGATCGCCGTGATAATTTCCATCATGATTTCATCTTAGACCGTGAAGATAATATCCATTATCATGAACAGTGAACCATGGGATGATGTCGTTTATCATGTAAAGACGGCAATTGGGAGATGTGAATTAACTTTGGATGGTAACTACCACGGCACAATTTCAGTAGGCCCGTATATGACACCCATTGACGTGTTCCGCCCATTGGTGAGCTTCGTCGTTCCGATTCCGGAGAATATCGAAGTGCGAGCAGAGGGCGGTATGCCGCTATAACGAGATTACAGGTTCCGGTTAATCCTAGTTACGGTGAACTCCGTAAAACTGCCGACAGCCGAAACGAAACTATCCCCTATACCCAACGAGATAGCAGTATTATCCGGGATATTGTAAACCACGGTCGGAATGCCGAATGACGTATATCCGTTCCAGTCACCCTTTGAAAACGAAACATGAGTGTCGATATACTTGGTCCACACGTTTCCGGAGTACCGTCGAAACCACACCGTAGGAGCGTCTGTATGATCATACTTGACGTTAAGGAATGCGCTAAGCATGTACCATCCACCGTGCAGAATATGGCAGCAGTTTATGTTTCCGAACTTCGCCAATTCCACGTTTTGAGTGCTTCCGAACGATGTGACGCGGGACGAGAACGTAAATTCATACCAGTTGTTAGAATTCGAGTATCCGACGGCTTTGAACGTGTCCGACGAGTCAAATAACTGTGAAGAAGCCCACATTCCACCGTTTCTAACATAATGGGCATTATCGGTGATTGTCACAGCCTCCTGTCCGTCCACCGCGTCAATGGTGTTAAGCTGTTCAAGATTACGCGCCATCAGGATAGCGCTGTTACGAATCATCGGAGCCACATCAGACACGACACCGTCGTTCACCTTGGCAATCACAAGACCATTGATATTAGAGTCAGGCGTACCCGCAGTAAACACCTTGAGCTGGCCGCGCGGAGTCGTACCGTGCGACTGCGACGGGTCTTCCACCGTAACCGCGATCTTGTAATTGTTGGTGGAGTCCGCCAGTTGCACCGTTGTATCGGTAGTAATGGCGTAAGTGTACGCGCCGAGCCCATCCCACGGGCTGATGGTACCGCAATGAGCCTTGACCGTAGCAGTCAGTCCGCTCACCGTGACCAGAGGACTCGGGGAACCGTAACGGATGCCAGACAAACCGTTGAACGCGGTACCATCGGACGGTACTAATAGAGGATTGATGGCGTGCCTGTAATCGTCCGCCGTATACTCCGGGGAACCGTTTTTCGCGGTAAGCGGGTGCATGATGATAGCCATAATCATTCCTCCGAATCGTCTACGACCATTTTATCTTTGTCAGTGGATAGAGCATCAACCTTAGCTTTGAGCGCGTCCAAGTCATCCGCTACCTGTTGAGCGAGTCGGAGCGCCGCCACACCAAGCATGGGGTAGTTGATACCTACCAGCGTGCCGTCTTCATCGTATTCGCAGAAGAACCCCAATCCGTTTTCATCCAGATCGTCGGCGATCATGCCGACCAACGGCTGCGCGTCATCAAGATTCTGGTTCTTGTCATCCTTCATCCGATATATGCACCACTTCACCTTGCGGAGAGCGGCAACGGGAATGTAGTCGTCCGCGTCCACGATATCGGTCTTCACTGCACGAATCGACTGAGCCGTGCCCATAGTGCCGTCAGACAACACCCACACCGCGCGCCAAGAGCCTGACGCAAACACATTGTTATAAGCGTTGGCGATACCAGTACCACCACGATTGGGAGCCAATACACCCCAGTTCCACGTCTGAGTTTTAGCGTCAATCTCGGCACGGGTATAGCTGTTGCGAGTGATGCTTTCCTGCACACGCTTATCAAGATTGTTGGTCAGCGTCTGCACTTCCTCATACATTTTCGTGATCTGATCGACCATAGGTTTAACGCTGTTGACGATGCTCGGCGGCAGTTCCTGCAACTGGTGTTTGATGTCCGAGAACTGGCGTGCTGTAGCGTCCGCGCTATCTAGACTGAACTTGAATTTGCTCGGCATTATCGTCCTCCTGTTGCAATATAGGTGTGATGGTCCACGCCTGACTAAAATCTATCTCGTACCCGATGATACGGGCGGTACCGTGATTATGGTCGGGGAAATGCTCGGCGTCTTCCTCCACTGTCCACGATATGAGGTCGCCCGGCTTCCATTCCTCATTCACCATTGGAGCGGACAGAAGGCTTACCCCCATTGTGATGGTCTGGGTACCGTTCTGCATCTGCAACAACGAGGACTTGGCATGTTCGTTCAGCGTCGCCTTGTTCGTGATGCTGGTTGACGGCTGGAACACATATTCCACCATTGGCCTGTTAGGCTGGTTTGCGATCATCCAATCGGATTGCGGACGGTCTCCAGCGTCAGCCGTACTCACAGCCATTACCGCGTTAGCACCGTACCCGTTCGTGTAATCTTCCAACAAGTTGAACGTGGTCATAACGCTTTCGTCGAACGTGGTGCTTGGCGTGGTGGAACCGATATGGTCGGCTACCGTCATGACCGGTTCATAATGACCGTCATTGATGGCACGCCATGATGTACACCATTCCGGCCCATTCAAAACGTTCGCAAGCTCTTGCAGTACACTTAGCAGTGTTTTGTCGCTTTCGGCCTCATACGTGCGGTCGCGTGTGACCTTACTCGGGGACGCTTCAACAACGAGATTGAAACGGTGGTTTTTAAGCGTGGTGGTTACGAGGTCTTCCACGATCTCGCACTGGTCACGATTCGTGTACGTATGATCCTGCACGTACACGTTATCGAGATAGTGTTCGACGGTTGCCAACGTCAGTGTTAATCCGTCTCCGCGCATTGCACGCTCGCGTTTGACCACGATACCGCCCCACAACACAGTGGATTCGCGCACCAGAAGTATGGCGGCCTGATACGGTGTGGTGGCTTCATCCCAGTTTCGTGGAGCATTGCACCACGGGAGCGTGGCCGTTTCGCTGGTCGTTTCCTCGAAACGGTACGTCAGGTGGGTTAATTGCAGGTCGGGGAGTTCGGCTATCACCGTGCCGTCGTTCAACGTGACGGCGACGAACTGCAAGCCGGAACGCTGCCACAACACACGCGCCGTGTCCGAGTACAAGCCGTTCGACTGCGGCAATCGGTTAGAAATAAAAGGCATCCGGCACCTCCTTAAATGTAAGCGGGGTTAAACGTGACAGTCATCCGAGCGTTATCCGATAGTTCCTCGGCACTGAACATCCAAATATTCTCCCCGACCTCCACGTAACTCCACTCTCGTCTGGTCACACTGCCGCGTGCCGGATCGGTGCCATCTATAAGAATCTCATGAGTGGCACCGTTGATAAGAATGTAATGACCCTCACCCAAACTGAGATCGAACGCCATGATATGCCCGCTCGGCCTATGCTCAATCTGCGGATTGACCACAGGCCCGTCGACACGAATCGTCACCGGACTCGGAGCACTACCCGTGTTAGTCAGACGCACGCTACCCGACACGGTTGTTTCAGACCACACCCACATTGAACCCTTGCCCGTGTCTATATCCTCGAAATGGTAGGGGAACGTCATACCGCCCTGAGAACGTGGCAAACCAGTATTGCCGCTCACCGACTGCGTATCGTACAGATACGAGTCCAAAGCAGTCAACCCGATACTAAATTTGAGAATGTTCACACCAGCCCACTCCACCAGCGGAGCGGAAGACGACTGCATGACCTGCACCTGACGGCTGATGCTCCCCAACTTTATAACAAGCGACTGACTGGTGATATTAAACGAACGTTTGAACGAATCCCAAGCGTTGATGCAGCTTTCCGTGCATTTGCCGATAATATGACCCTCAACACTGATCGAGCGACCCTGAGCCACTGGAATATTGCTAAACCAGCCATCCGACCATGCTTTGTCCTTGGTCTGCAAGGTCGAACCAACACCGTCGAACAATCCCGAAACGTTCTGAAACGTTACGTGCCACTCACACCCGTATGAGTCGATTCCGTACAAGGGGAACCCGTTCAGGGTCAAACGGACATCGCGCGGGTCAAGGGTAAAGATAGCCATACCCTCAGTCTACCCGCGCGGCTTGTCACACGTAATGGAAATTAATCACCCTCACAGTCTCTTGAGCGGCCGCGTTCGGGTCAAGCGCGTTCACCGTGATAGGCGCGCTCACACGCGGGCCACTGTTCGCGTTCAAATTCACCGGGCTAGACATAACTGGCATGGGCGTCACGATGGACGACGGCAGAAGAGAATTCACCATATCTTCCACCGGACGAGTGGCCGCACGCTCGTTCTCCGATACGCCACGGCCAAGACCAGCAGGAATCATCCGACCGATTTCACGATCGAATACCTTAGACGGGGACGCGATACCCAGCAGGCTCTTGGCACCGTCTATGATACCGCCAACAGCGTCTTTGACTGCTGAGATGGCACCGCCGATGGCGTTCTTGATGCCGTTAATCAGACCTTGAATAATGTTCTGTCCGGCGCTCAGCAACCATGATCCGGCTCCGCTGAACACGCCCATGATACGGCTTGGGATACTGGTGATGAAATTCATCATCGAGCTTACGCCACTGCTGACAGCACTGGTGATGCCACTCCATGCGCTGCTTACGGCTCCCTTGATGCCGTTCCATACACTGCTGAAAATACCGCTGATACCGTTCAGCACGCTTGAGATGACGCCTGACACTGCATTGATGGCACCGGAAACGATACTTTGGATACCGTTCCAAACACTGGAAACGATATTCTGGATACCTTCCCATACTCCAGACCAATCACCGTTAATCGCAGCCAATACGGTGCTGATTATCGCGTTGACAACGTTCATAACGGATGTAACAATCGTTTGGATGAATGGGAACACCGCGTTAATGACGCCTTGAATGTAAGTGCCCCAGATTTGGAACGCTGATTGGATGGCGGGTAGCACGGCCTGAATCAACGCAGCTATGTTATTAATCACCGGCGTTACAGCAGTCGCGATGACGCTCATAGTTTGCACGATGTTGCTCACCAAGGTAGACAACACTGGTGCAATGGTCTGGATTGCGGCCGTGATAATAGGCATGATGGCATTACCGAGATTCTGCAAAGCACTCATTAGCGGCTGGAGTGCCGGAAGCAACTGAGATTGCACCATCCCCACAACTGGTTGAAACGCTGTCTGGAACGTTGTGCCAATTTGTAAGAGAATCGGGCCGATAGTCTGCACCAGTCCAGTAAACACGCCGCTAAGTCCGCTGATTCCCTGCGCCAACATGCTGATACCGGAGGTCAACGGGCCTTTGAACTGGGCAAGAATCGTCGTGCCCACGCCGACCACAGACGCTTCCAGATTACCCATCGCGCCTTCGATAGTGCTGGTGCTGGTAGCGGCTTCCTTCGCGGCGTCGGTCATACCCAAGTCCATTATGGCTTGATTGAATTCATCGGCGCTGATCTCGCCCTTCTCCATCGCGTCGCGGAAATTCCCAGTGTAAGCGCCGTTCTTCAGCATCGCTTCCTGAAGCTTGCCGGATGCACCGGGGATGGCGTCGGCCAACTGGTTCCAGTTCTCAGTGGTGAGCTTGCCAGCGCCAGCGGTCTGCGTAAGCACCATGCCCACCGAGCTGAACGTTTGCGCGTTACCACCGGCAACAGCGTTCAAATTGCCAGCCGCCTCGGCTAGTTTGTCGAAGCCCTGTACGCCGTTCGCGGCAAGCTGAGCGGTCACGTTACGGATATCGCTGATACTATAAACGGTCTGGTCGGCGTAAGTCTGAGTGCTGGCGGTGAGCGCGTCAATCGTACCCGTATCCAGTCCTGCGAAGTTCAGCGTGCTTTTGAACTTGTCCGCAGAGTCGGAGGCTTCGATAATGTCTCCGGTAAGATCACCGATGGCATCCACAGCCATACCGATACCCGAGGATACTAGCCCGCCAACGGCACCGGCGGCGGCACCGAACTTACCGAACCCGCTGGAAGACTTACTAGCAGACTTGTCAACGTTCCCAAACGCTTCATCAGCCTGTCGCGCCGACTCTTCGATCTGACGGCTACCCGATTGGATATCCTTGACGCCAGCGTTCCAATCGCCGGTGTTGATCTCGGCGTCTAGGGTCAGTGTCGAGTCTGCCATTACACGTCCTTCCCGAGTTTTTTGATAATCGCGTTAATCCTGCGGTCTCCATGCTTGCTGAACGCGGCGGCGATGCAATCGAACGTCATGAGATATTGTTCCGCCAGTCGCCGCCGTCGGATACGGCGTCCTTCACTGAGCAGGTTCATCATCAGGGATGAATCCACGTTGTTTTCCAGCACGTCGCGGATAGCCTGCCACCCATACAAGTCACCAAGCTCGGCGAGGATATGAACGCTCGGAAGCGGCTTGCGAGCCGCCTCCTTCTGTTTGTAATTCTTCATCGCCTCCCGTTCGGCGGGAGTAAGCAGGCTATCCCATGACTTCATTATTCGCCTTTGATGTCAACCGTGATGTTCTTCGCCATAAGCCCGCATAACGCGGTCATGGCACGCTGATAGGCAAGGTCGCTACGCTTACGGGTCTGTGAAGCCCACTCGGAGAATTTATCAGCTGGACTCATAAGGCTTTCGACCAACGGGAAGATAATCTTTTCAGCGGTTTCCAAAGTCTCACGGTTAGCCACGCCAGCGCTCAGCTTATCGATTGTCTCCGCATTATCCAAGATCGTGAGCATATCCTTCGAGCCGAGCGGGCGCATGGTGTACACGGTGCCGTCGATTTTCACGGTGAGGGTGCGGAACGCTTCTCGGGTGTCGATGCTCAAAACAGGGGTAGTCATTATATTTGCTCCAATCGTGTGATATTATGAATCATGTTGCTTCTCTCGGGACCTTTTCTCTCCTGCGCCCGCTACCACTAAAATTCTGGTGGCGGGCGTTACTTATGCTCACGCACCGGCGACATTAAAGTTAACCACGGTCTGAACAGTGCCAGCCTTGAACGTGACGGTACCCGTACCAGTCTGCTTCAACTGAATATCCCAAGTACCGTCCCCGTTGTCCGTAGCGACAGCCTTAGTAGTTTCAGCTACGGTGGCGGTGATGGTACCAGTCGCACCATTCGGAGACGCCATCACATTCACAGTCACATGATCGCCGACCTTGCCCGAGATGTTCGCCGGGGACGCGGTAAGCGCGGTGACCTGAACGTTCTCCTTCTTGATGGTACCGGAATCCTCGTCGTAGTATGACGGGGTATCCAGATCAAGTTCGCCCATAACGACGGCACCGTTCGCGCCGGAGGCCATCGAACCGGACAGCTTAACCACGAACGGGTCGGACAGGCTCACGGTGAACTCGCCGCCCGCGCTGATTAGCGCCTGCGGGATACGGAAGTCCTGCGCCGATGAATGGCCATCGCACACGTTATGGATAATGATGTCACGCGGAGTGTTGGAAACACATTCGTTGCCGCCGAAACGCACCTGACCCGTCTCGGACATCAAACCAGAGATAACACGCTTGAACTTTGCGTTGTGATACAGCTCGGGGAACAGCATGCCGAGGTAGCGGACGCTCGGACAGATAATGTTCAGCTCGAAACTCATTTCCTCATATGAGCCATTCGGTACGTTGATGGTGCCGGACTGCGAAGCAACCTCGGTAGCGCCGGGAGTCAGAGTGATGCTGCCAGCTTCATCCTGAACGTAGTCGGGGCTGATTACGAGGTCGTCGATGTAGACGGTCTTTTTGCCGATAAGGGGGTAGGAGGCCATTGTAATGTCCTTTCGTCGGGCGGGACTGCACACGCGCGACTATTGGACGGTTCCTATTCTACCGTTTCGGGGGAGAGTTTGTAATCCACGTTGAACCGGATGCTTTTCACCCAGCGTCCTTCCCCGTCGATGGCGTCCATATCGATGGCGGTCGCCGGATGCACGCGGATTGATACAAAGTCAATATCAGCGATGGGGTTGCATGTCAGTCGGCAATACTCATGCAGACGATTGTTGACGAAGTGCAGGAGCCGGAGCATCAGACGGCCTTGTTCGATCACGTCGAAATAGCGGCTACTGATAGTGAGCTGATCGGTGTACAGATCGCCGTTGATGTCAACCGTGTTCGCGTTGACCCAGATTCCTTCGGCGTTCGTGACGCTACCCGTGTCCAGTACTGGGCTGGTGCCGAAGAACAGTGTCTTTCCGTAAGTGCCGAAACCCTCGTTTTGGAGGGTCATGCACATGGCCAGATCAATCATGATGGCGCTCCTATCCTAGGTTGAAATATGATTTAGCACGGCTAGCGGCAGTGTTCCTAGCCCGCTGGAGGTAGCGTACCGTGTTCGGGTGCAACCGGTTCGTGTGTTCGCGGATACGTGCGTAAGGCACGCGACTGTTGCCGAACGTGATACGCCACTTTACGGTGGAAAGTTGTTGGAAGCGTCCGCTGTTACGCAAAGCGCCGGTGAGTACGGGAGCGTTCTGACGTGCCATCTTGAGGATGTCGGTCATCATTTTCACTCCGCCCTTGTTCAACTGTTGAGTGGAGAGTTTGCGCGCCCAATCGGCGGACAACTGTAATCGGTAACTCATATGCTGTCCCTTCCATACGGGTTCCCGTACACGGTGATGAACCGAGTCTCCCCCATGTCCATATCATCGCCGCGACTGGCTTGCGTGACTTGGTACACTCTGCCATCAGACAATTCCACCATGAGATCGGGCCATAGTTCCATGTTTCCCCGCAAGTTCTCGGGAACCGTGTCCGTTTGAATATGGAAGCGTCGACTGCTGATACGCGAACCGTATTCGGTCGGCTGGTCGGACTGTGTTGAATGCTTCACAATCACCTGCAAGTCGGCCAGTTTTTCGTTAGGCAGACCGGGAGCCGTGTACCGCCAAAGCGTCGCTGTCTGGACTTGGTTCGGGAACAGTCGGAACGGGTCACAGAGCGTTGCCATAAGCGTAGTCACCCCCCATGTAATCCTGAGCGTTGAGCCACCACGGTAATTGATGATGCTTGCGAGGCATGGAGAGAATGCCACCAGTCTGGACTCCGTTCCGGCATAGGCTCCACTGGTTGATAAGCGACCGATACGGGGTCAACGCGCGTTCCATAGCCGTCTCGTTAATTGTTGCGTAGCTTACGCTCACATCCTCGATGCTCTTCGACGTGATGCGGTCTGTCTGTTCAAGAACGTTCTGGTCTGCCTCTATAACAGCCGCCAATACTGAAGATAATGGGGCTGGGAGCTTGGCGAACCCGTGCGTTCCGGTCACGGTTATTGCCGTGCCGACATTAAGACGTTGCGCGATTGTCAGACAGTTGGCGTATTTGGTTTCGGGCGTCCACCCGTCGCCCATATCGTAGTTCACGCTAAAATCGAGCTTCACACCGTCGGTGGTCTGCACGTTGGTCACATCCGAATACCATGCCGGTAACGCTACGTGGCGGCCATCTCCTACGACAATTCCCACGTAATCATCCGTAATCGGGAATAGGTCTTTTTGGCATATGATGTTGGCGAGGTCTGCGAGCGCGGCGTCCTTCCATCGCGCGTAGATCGTCTCTCCCACTTGATCGATTACGCTTGCGTCGATGTCCATGATCGCTCCTTCCGAAAATGAGTTAGGCCCTACCTCCCATTGTAGGAGATAGGGCCTTTGCGGTGCAGTCCCGCTACTGTTTAGGGTAGCGTGTCAGGCGGACGCCATCTGCCCGGCTGCGACCAAGGCGTTACGGAGCGTGATGAACTCGGCTTTAGTCGGAGTTTCGCCAGCCGGGTCGTTAACGTGCGCGGCCTGCTTGACCAGACCGGCCTTTTCCTTGGTCGCGTTGGTCGGCAGAACGCCGCTCGCGATCTTGCCTGCGGTTACGGTATTGTTGGCAAGGTCAGTGCCGGTAATACTGCCATCCTGAATCTTAGCGGAAGTGACAGCATTGTCAGCCAGTTTCGCGGTCGTCACGCTGCCATCGGCAAGGGAGGTCGGAGGGTCAACGGGATTACCCGAAGCATCGAACACCGCTAGTTCGGCGATGTCCTGAACCGGGTTACGAGAGTCCGCCTTAACGAATCGAACCTGTTTAATCGTCATGGCAGGTCACCTCATTCGCCCTTCGGCTTGATGACCACGGCGGACTTCTCCGCGTCCAGACCGCCACCAGCGTAAATCTCCTGAAGATACTCGTTGGTGTTAGTGGACAGCGCAAAGTTAGTGAAAGCCTCGATGGAGGTATCGCCAACCACCGCGTAGTGAGACGCGGCCATGATGACGCCCATAGTGGTGGTGTCGTCCGTGTCCGTCCACCATTCAGGGGTAATGATCTGGTTAACGCCGAGGGCGCGGGCCAGAGTATCGTCACCGCCGAGAGCAATGTACGCATTCCCGTTAGCGTTTGCGGACATCAGCAGGTCGGCCACGGTGTCAGCGTTGCACAGCAGCACCTTGTTGCCCTGCGCGCGAACCATGTGGGAGGCCCGCACGAAGTCCATCAGCGGAGCGTTATCCGTCATGGTGTAGGAGAGTGCGAAACGGTTGCCCTTCCACTCGGACGACTTGTCTGCCGCGTCGGTCACGACGGAACGGAAATGCGCCATGTCCGTGTAGCCGCCGAGCGTGATCTGGCGTTCGATGGTCTGGACGATGTAGTTCGGGAGTTCCTGCAACACGTAGCGGAGCAGAGCGCCCGGACGCTGGGTGCGGCGAATATCGCCCTTGTTCAGCGTGATGTACTTGTAGGTGTAATCGGCCTGAAGCTCACGCTTCACGAACGAAAGCACCTGTTCCTTCTTCTTCGTGCCGTAGGAGGCCACAGGATAGCCGTGAGCACGGGTCTGGTCAGTCAGACCGGCGATGTTGCCGCCGATGGTGAGACGATCCATGCCGGTCTTACGCAGCAGATTCCACAGGCCGGAGCCGCGCGTGTTCAGCGCGTCCGCGATTGTGGTGATTGCCGCAGTCGGGATGAACTTGTCCACGTTGGTGGTGTCAACGCCGAACGATGCGGTGTCCGACATGTTACGGTTCACGGTGTCAGCCCACTCACGGTGGAACGCTTCGACACCCTTGTTATCGGTGTCGATCAGGGCACGCTCGAACGCGATCATGGCGTCGTCGGAGTCAATCCACGTCTTACGGTCGTGGGAGAACTTCACGGTACCCGACTGGTGGGCGGCGTGGTTGGCTTTGTTGATGATGATGGTCTGGCGACCGTTGGAAGTCTGCACGGGTTCCTCCGGTTCCGGGGTGCCCTCGCCCTCGCCCTCGCCTTCCTTCTGGTTGGTGATGGCAGCGGTGATGTCATCGAGAGCGGACTGCATGATGTCACCGATGGAATCGGTGAGCTGTTCCGCCTCGTCCGGGGTGAGTTTGAACTGGGCGATGGTACGCGCCAGTTTCTTCAGGAGTTCCGGGTTCATGGTGTCTCCATTCTTGTTGTTGCGGCTGTTGATTGCGGTGAAAGCGGCCCTTGGGTCGGCCCCACGATAGACGACGCTGATTTCTAGCAATTCGCCATCGTGGATGATACCGTCCTTGCCGGGACGCTGGTTGAATTCAACGGTGATGCTGAAACTGTTGGTCAGGCATCCGTCGGCGGCAAGCTGGCGGATACGTTCGCCTTGATCGACCTCGCTGAGTTTCGCTTCGGCCATCATCCCATCATCGGTCATCCAGAGTCGGGTGATTGCACCCGCTTGGCATTCGATGCTGGGCATGTGGTCGATCAGGAGCGGAAGGGATAGTTTGTCGGACTCGGTTAAGTCAGACACCAGTTTCAGAGTGCCGTCGATTAATGGCGCTTTCAGTGTCTTCAAGTCTACGGTGAGTCCGTCGCACATCACTTTGCCGCTGTTGGCGAGGAAGGTGAGGGTACGACCATTGGTTTCTGGGGCACCGCTGTTGGCGAAGCTCTTACGAGTCTTCATTTTGGCCCTTTCAAATAGTAGGGTAGTGGTGCGGTCGAACGTCCTTAATGGGCTTAATGTTCTGACCCCATAGTAGCACGATGCGATACACGTCCAAACCTTTGCAGTTCGGGCACTTCAATGTAACCATCGTGTCACGGGCGCAGGAACCTAGATACCGTCCGCAGTGTTTGCAATGGATGTCGTAAGTCATGATTCCACCACCTCGTAATCCTCGTAGCACCGGCAGTTGGGGTGACCGTTCGGGGTCTGCATACTCTCGAAGTTGTTCACGTAGGTGCGGTCGCCGATCTCAACGCTGGCGTTCTCAGCCAGATACGTGTCATCCAATGCGATGCGGTTGCCTTCCATATGACGGCAGAATTCGCACACTTTGCCGTCGCCGCTTGTACGCCATACCTTGTCCAGTCGGACGCCAAGAGTCTCGCTAAGATTGCGGGCGCTGTACAAGCTGCCGAGCCGCTGGGATTGCACGGTTTCGCAGCGGGCGATCAGCTCGGCGTGATCGTTGCCCATGCGTTCGAGCTCGTCACGCAGGCGTTCGGCGTCCCACTGTTCCACGTCGGCCCTATTCAACAGTTCGAGGACGTTGTTTGTGATGGTCTTGCTAGTGGACTTGGCGATGCTACGCAAGTGTTCCACGTAGGCTTCACGCACCGTATCAGGGAGTTCAGTCCAGAAGTAGAGTTGCCGCCAATCATCAGCCGTATAGTTCTCGACTTCCACGGCAATGGAGCTTCCCGGGTGGACTTCCGTCCACGCGGTAATGACCTGCTCCAACTCGTAGCCGGTACGGCGGGCGTAGGCGGCGAGGTTGGTCATTAGGTCATCTTCCACGTCGTTTATCCACTGGTCGCCGATGGCTTCCAAGTCGTCGCGGAGTCCGTTCTGGGAGCGGCGGGCCATGCGGATAACTCTGTTCACGTAGGTTCGGGTGGCGGGCAGGATGCGTTTCTCTGTTGCCGTTTCCTGCGGTTTGATATTACGGCTATACCGTTTTGCGGCTACTGGGATAGTCAGCGTCGGAGCCTGCTGATGCAAGTCAAGACGCTTGTACGAGTCTGGGAGTCCGAGCGCGTCCACGGCAGACTCCAGACTGGCCCCCATGTTCAAAAGCTGGGTCAGCGAGTCAATACGTACCTTCTGGGTGTCGGCCTGCACCTTCTCCACGTCGGTCTGGGAAGGCATATCAAGGTCGAAAGTGATGCCATACCCAAGTCCGCCGGTGATGCGGTCAAGCTCGAACTGCCATTTATCCCACACCGTCATGCACAACGGTTTGAGCGTGTTCTCGATAAACGCACGCTCGGCTTGTTCGGCGTTGGCGTAGGTCTGCCCGTTGTCGATGCCTCGAATAATGTCCGGTACTGCCAGAGCGTTCGATAGCCGGTTGTTTACCACGTCGTTCACGGTCTGCAAGTCCAGCGTATCGTTGGCGTTCTGGAATGGCACCCACACCAGTTTGCTGGTGGTGCTGGGCTTATGGGTCATAGGGTCAACCGGAATCATGTTGTATACGATTCCGTTGTTGTTGCCCGCGCCACGGAATGTGCTTTCGAGGCGTTCGCGGTTGCGTTGGAAGTCTTCAGTGTTTTCCGATACGATGCCGAGCATTCCAGCGGGTACCGCGTTGTTGCCGAAGAAGCCACGCTCATAGTCGGCGATCATATCGTCTACGTTGGCCCACTTCTTCACGGTCATGGCGGGGGCGATGCCGCGCGTCGGATCGTTCGGATGCTGGCTGTAGCTGAGGGCGATGGTTTCGTCTCGGGAAAATTCGTAGACTCGTTCGCCGTCGCCCAAGTCCATCGTGACGCGGTGATACCAGTCCGAGCGAGAAGAATTGTACTGGCGGCTGTTCGACGGTAGCAGCGTATATCCGATGATGTTGTCGGCTGTAATGTCTCCGCCCGGCCCATTGTTCGTCCAGATCAGTACGTCCAAGTGAGATTGGGTGAGAATGGTGGCGCAAACGATCTTGAGGAATTCCAAGCACGAATACGTGTCGTTGGGCGCGTAGAGCGCGGTCAACGGTGCGGGGGCCGGGTCGATGCGCCTGTTGTCCGCGTCCACGGCGTAGGGGATTATCGTGCTGAACCGTTGGGCGATGGCGTTCACATACGGGAACACGTTGTCGTAGGTGTCGTGCATGGGGATGGTGTTGCCGCCCATCGGCTGCCAAATGTTCCCGCCCATCGGTGTGGGGGACATACTGGGCGCATGGTTACGGTCGAACGCGCTCATAAAACCTTCACGGAGATTGTTCAGCAGGCTCACAGTTTCCTCGATTCGTCATAAGACCCTGCGTCTAGTCTACCGGGTGCAACGCATAAACCTAGCAAACAGCAACGTCCCACGATGGAAGTTGCAGCGGCTTGTAGTAGGCGAGAAGGACGCTGTCCGCTAGATCGGGGCTACCAGTCTGATTCTCTGTTTTGTAGTCTTTCTTCCGCTGCACTTCGCGTAGGTTTCTGTTGTTGATTGCCCATTCACGGGTGCTGAGTTCCTGAAACAGTTCGGCTCGGTGTTCCAGATTCGGGCTGATGGTGATTTCCGAAAGCTGTTCGGCAAACTCGAACCATAATTCCGAACTGACTGCCGGATAGCGGTCGGGATGCTTGGGCTTGGCTCCGAAGTTGACGCCGTTCACTGGTTGGTTTCGGCTGCGGAGAATATCCGTTACTCCTCCGCCCACGCCGGTATCGTCCACGTTGATGATGCTTGGATGATGTGTTCCGGCAAGCGTGATTATGCGTTCCGCTGTTTCGACAAGACTGGTCTTGCTCCAGCTTACGAGGTCTACTAGGTGACGTCCCTTTACGATGGCTACGGCGGTTCGGTCGGCTCCGTATCGGGCCACGTCAACGCCGAAGCTTACGCCGCCGTCTGTTTGAGGTTGGCGTTCGGTCGCGTCTGTGAGTTGCTGCCAGCTTATGATCTGGTTGATTGTTTTCTCGTATGGCATTCCTTCCCAGATGTGGGCGAAGTCTGGGTTGTTTCGTGATTCTTCGACCTGCTGTTTGATTTCCTCGGGAAGGATTCCGGCTTGTTCCGCGTCACGCCATGTGGTGTGATGGTGGGTGGTGCGTTGTTGGGTGAGCTGGCTGGGGTGGGTGACGAAACGTGTGGTTATCGCATCCTCCGGGGTTAGGGGATTGCGGGTGAAGATAATGGTGCTGCCGTTCTTTCGAATGGTCGGCAGCAACACGTCTAGGCTATGGTCGGTGATGAACTGGGCTTCCTCGATCCAGCAACGGTCTACACCTTCGATGCCTTTCAACGTGCTTTCGGGGTCTTCGTGCAAGCCCTTGAACCAGAACACACTGCCGTTGACGTGGGTTATCTGTTCGCGGGTGATGGTGAAACCGGGAAGCTGATAGCGGCTGATGATATCCGCTAGGAGCTGTTTGACGCTTTCCTGAATGCTGTTCTGGAATTCGCGGGTGCATAGGATGCGGGTGGGGTACATGCTGGCTTCGAGTGCTAGGGCTAGGGCTACGCTGGTGCTTTTCGCGCTTGAACGGCCTCCGCTGTAGTCGTAGTAGCGGTATGGCGGATTGTCACGGTCATGGAGGAAGAACAGTAAATCTTCGTATGCTTTGGGGATTACGAGGTTGAATGTTCCGTTTTGTTCCATAATGTGCGCGCGATTCTCAATAGTATGGTCTTCACCCGAGGGAACCCGAGCCTTATTGAGAATAATAGGCTCGGGTTTGTTCACTTCACCGTGACATTGATCGTAGGCGGCTCGTACATCTGAACCGTCTGGTCAACCTGTTGGCGGGGCATGCCCTCGGTACGGTTGGAGATGTCCTGATAGGCTCGGAATGCTTTCTCACCGCCCTTCTTCGATTCAAGAACACGACGAAGGGCGATCTGTTCGGCTTGGGTCAGTTCATCCAGACGCTGCACCCATTCATCAATTTCCTCGTTCGTGAGTTCAAGGAATTGCTGGAGGTTGTATTTCACGCTGCCGCGTTTTGTCCATTTACGACTGCGGTCTTGTGGGCGTTCTTGGAAGCCGCCTTTACCGGTTGGGTTGTTCACGCCTCCGGTTATCCGTCCGTGGGCGTCTCTGGTTACGTTGCTCATAAGG
>OODE01000801.1_pt1 | contig 24299 bp, 22 predicted proteins | sample 1671771 | NCBI WGS metagenome assembly OODE01 (sample SAMN06348191, study PRJEB24527) | human gut metagenome | biome: human gut; feature: ankylosing spondylitis patient; material: feces | host: Homo sapiens | place: China | collected 2015-10 | reverse complement strand
GAAAAAATAACAGAATTTTAAAAACATAGAAAAAAGTAATGGAGAGTCTTTTTTATGTAAAAAATATGTGCTATAATAGCTTTAAATTATTGACCGGACGTTCCGGTGAAAACATAGTGGAGGAATATCATGCAGTTACTGGAAGAAAAGATTAAGACAGACGGCGTTGCCGTTAATGAAGATATTTTAAAGGTGGACAGTTTTATCAATCACAAGGTTGATCCATTTCTGATGAAAGAGATCGGAAAAGATTTCGCCGCACATTTTGCAGGTCAGGGAATTACAAAGGTTGTCACCATTGAAAGTTCAGGTATTGCTCCTGCCCTTACAACAGCCATCGAAATGGGAATCCCAATGGTGATCCTGAAAAAGCAGCCATCCAAAGTACTGAACAAAAATCTTTATCAGACAATGGTAACTTCTTTTACCAAGGGAACCAGCTATGAATTAACACTTTCTGCTGAACAGATTGATGAGACAGATCACGTTCTGATCATCGATGACTTCCTTGCCAACGGAGAAGCCGCAACCGGTGCGATCCGTCTTTTAAGAAAAGCACATGCTACCGTTGCCGGACTTGGTATCCTGATTGAGAAATCTTTCCAGCCGGGACGTGACAAATTAAATGAGCAGGGAATTCATGTATATTCACTGGCAAGAATTTCCAAACTGGCAGAAAATCATATCGAATTTATTCCGGAAGAAGCATAATCAACCGATTATCCTTTCAACCCAAAATGCAAAAGCCGAAGCACAGGATTTTTCCTATGTTTCGGCTTTTTTTAATTTACGAACGACATCATTTCATATCATTCTGTTTTTCACATCATTACAGGCTTTTATGCATTTCTTTGTATCATCGCATATATTTTTCGTTTCTGTTTTTATTCCTGCACCGCTACTTTTTAATACAATGTCGGAACGCCGGCAGCAAAAATGCATCCGCAAAAATCCACGCCAGCACATTTGACAGGCAGATTCCCATATATCCCATCAACGGTGCCAGCACAACACCCGCAATGGTTCTTGCTGCCATCTCAAGCACTCCTGCTGTCATGGCAAAGCCGGAATATCCCATACCCTGAATGGAAAAACGCACAGTTCCAACCAGTGTGAGCAGACAATAGCCAAGGGTAGACACCAGCAAAAACAGGAAGGAATAGTTCACTACTTCCGCATTTGGCTCACTCAAAAACAGCAATGTCATCGGTTTTCCAAATAATAACACGATTGGAATGCAGATCGCTGACCATACAAATCCACAGATTGATGCTTTTTTTACACCATCACTGACACGTTCCTTTTTGCCTGCACCAATGTTCTGTCCGGTATATGGTGCCATGGTCTGTCCCAATGACTCCAACGGACAGGTGATCAGGTTGTTAATCTTCTGCGCTGCTGTTACGCCTGCTACCGCTGTCGCACCAAGTACATTAACGGCGGCAGTGATCACCAGAGAGCCGATTGCTGTAATGGAATACTGTAATCCCATCGGCACACCAATGGCACAGAGCCGTTTCATGTAATTGCCACGCATACGCCACTCATCACGGCTTGCCTTTAGAATTGGAAACTTCTTTTTCATATAGATCAGACAGATACCGCCGGATACGCCCTGAGAAATCACGGTTGCAATCGCTGCTCCTGCCACACCAAGCGGAATCGGAATCATCAAAATAAAATCCAGTGCAATGTTCATAACCGAAGACAAGATCAAAAACATCAGCGGTGTTTTGGAATCCCCCAGTGCTCTCGCCACACCTGCCAGAAAATTATATAAAAACGTGCATGGAATTCCAAGGAAAATGATCAATATGTAAATATAGGCATATTCAAAAATATCCTCCGGAGTTTTCAAAAGCACCAGCATATTTCTGGTGAAAATACATACAAAAAAGGTGATCACAATGCTGAAAAACACACACAGCCAGGTGCTGTTTGCCACATAGCGCCGCAATTCCACTTCTTTGCTTGCACCAAATGCCTGTGCGATTGGAATGGAAAAACCATTGCAGATACCTAGGCAAAACCAGATGATCATAAAGTTCAAAGATCCCGTGGCACCGACACCTGCCAGTGGCTGCACACCAAGCACCTTTCCAACAATCATGGTATCTACCATACTGTACAGCTGCTGGAACAACATTCCCATACACAATGGAACTGCAAAATTTATAATATGCCGCAGGGTGGAACCTGAAGTCATGTCTTTTGTCATATGATACTCCTCCTCAAATCTCTCTGATGAAATCTCTTTCAAAACTCACTCTATACTATAGCAAATATAGTCTTGCATCCATAACAGAACTGACATAAAATATAACAAAAGCGACTTTTTTATATTGATATGGAGATAATTATGAAAAATACTATAACAATCTCGGTTCAGGACGATTTCTGGGAAAACCGTGCACACGGTGATACCACATTTCCCTGTGCCGCCTATTATACCGATGCCAATACCCACGATATACGCTGGCACTGGCACGAAGAATATGAATTATCCATTGTCCGAAGCGGCTCCTGTCCGCTATCGGTCGGAACCGACCACCTGACACTGCACGCCGGTGATGCTATTTTTATCAATACCGGAACGTTACATTCTCAGGAAACGACCAAGGCTACAAAAGATTTTTACAAAGAAGACCTTGTCTTTCATGGACGTCTGATCTATAGTTCCAAACATACGGTCTTCTGGCAAAAATATATGGCACCCATTGCGACATCCAGCATTTCCCTGCCCTACATACATCTGACCCCTGCGGTTCCCTGGGAAAAAGAAATCATTGCTCTGGTTTCCGATGCTACGGAATCTGCCCGTGAAAAGCCCTTTGGCTATGAATTTTATATCCGTGAAAAATTATCCCGGATTTTTCTTCTGCTGGCACAAAACCGGACGGAGCTTGCTTCCCACAGTCAGAACGAAAGTTCTCAGGAAATGCAGCATATCAAAAAAATGATCCGGTATATCCAAAATAATTATACCGAATCAATTTCTCTGAAACAGCTGGCACAAACTGCCAATATCTGCGAACGGGAAGTCCAGCGTTCCTTCCGCAACGTCATCCGGCAATCACCGATCCAGTATCTGATCCACTATCGGATTGAAAAAGCCTGTCACATGCTGGATTCCGGGGAACAAAGTATCATTGATATCTGCAATAGTTGTGGATTTTCCAGTCCAAGCTATTTTACGAAAACATTTAAGTCGATCATGGGATGTACCCCTAGGGAGTATCGCAATACGCGATGATACAGAAACAGGAAGGGATATTTTTTCCCTTCCTGCTGCTTATTTTTGAAATTATATTGTGCAATCATAATTACTATAAATGCATGTAAATCCTATGCTTATGTATTTTATTGCAATCTAACATAATACATTTTTTATTTTCTTTATTCCGGATGGCATCTGCCACATGGTTCATATCCCTGCTGCTGAAGTTCTGCCGCGGTTCCGGTAAATTCCTGCCGATTATTTTCCTTGATATCCGCTACACTGGAACAATCCGGCGTATGATATTTCATTGTATTCGTATTTAACACATATGTCTTTTCCGTTGCCTGAGACTGCTGACCAGACGGTGTAGATGTGGCTGTGGATGTAGATGCGGACTGTGCCGCTGCCTCCTCATCGGTTGCCTTCCTGCTGTCTCCGGTAGCATAATCAATGACAACTCCCGGCTGCACATTGTAGACATAGACATTATAGCAGACACCTGCTCCGTTATCTTCCACAGATTTTGCTTCCATCTGCACACCGGATGCTACCAGATTGTCCCCTTCAAAAATCGGAGTTACACGATAACGCACATGCGCATTGTTCTGTTTTACATAATCTGCTACTTCATCCTCAAAAGGCAACATTCCTGTCACGTTCAGATAACGTGTTCCTGTGATCAGATTCTTCTCGTTGGCGTTTTCACCGCTGAGCTGATATCCGATCAGATGACAGCGATTATATAAATAGTTACCATCAATACCCTCATACTTAATTGTATGCCAGCCGCTTGGTTTTACCTGACCAATAGCTCCACGTTCTTCTGTCGGCATCAGATCAATTCCGACGATTGCATTTGCCACGCCACATCTGCCAAGACTGTCCAGCTCTGAATAATCCTCATAAGATGTTGTCTGCATATCAGCATCTGTAAAATCAGGTACATTATTATTGATCGTTACATAAGACTGACCGGAATATGCCGGAATACTGTCCAGTGATATACTTTCGCTGCTCTGTGATGCAGTACTGCTATCTGCAGACTGACCCTGCTGTTCTGTGACTGCCTGACCGCCATTTTCCTCCTGTGTGGTACGCGGTTCCGGCGCCGGAGACAGGGAACACGCCGAAGTAAGGACGGTTGCTGCCACGATCAGCGGAATCAATACTGCACGCATTGTTTTTGTCACTTTATGTAATAAATCCTTTTTCTTTTCGGATGTTGCAGATGTAGCACCTGCTTCTGTAATTTTTGTATTCTCCGTTATTTTTATTTCTTTTTCCTTTTCGTTATTTGAAGAATCCACATTCATCTCACCGTCCATTATTCCGGCTTGTTCCTTTAAAAATGTTCGCAGACTCTCATAATCTTCTGTAAACACCATCGCCTGCATACCAGCTTCTCGGGCACCTTCCACGTTATCCTTCCGATCATCGAAAAACAGACATTCTTCTGGTTTTAACTGATATTTTTCTAACAGACATTCATAAATCCGTACGTCCGGTTTGATCAGATGCACCTCAGAAGATACCATGACGCCGTCAAATGCTTCTAACGGAGAAAATTTCGGGAAATACCGATAAAACTCATCTGCTGCTGCATTGGAAAGCACATACGTCTGGTAACCCCATTTTCGCGCATCCTCACACAATTTTACCGATTTCTCCAGTGGTTCCATACAGATATCCCAACCATACACACATTTCTTCAATTCTTCATGATATTGCTCCGGGATTCTTTTTGCCACGCTTTCATACATTTCTTCAATCGAAATCGTTCCTCTGTCCCGTTCTACCCATTCCGGTCCCTGAAACAGTTCTTTCCGGATCAGGTCTCTTGCTTCCTCTGAAGAAACGTATTCCCGCAATGGAACTTCCGGATCATAACGCATGAGTACATTTCCCATGTCAAATATTAAATGCTTGATTTTTGCCATAACATACCTGCCTTTTTTTAACCCAAAGAATGCCACTTTGCATACTCACATATACAATCGCATATGGAATACCCAAAGTGACATTCTCATTCATATAATTTTTATTCCAAAATGCCTTTTCATTGCGTTAGGCATTATATCAGATTCAGAAATATTTAACCAGAATTTTTGCCCCTCATCATTCATAGCAATTTGGTTCCTCTTTCATCTGATGCAAAATAATATCCTAGCGTATTCCAGTTACCTCGTAACCTTCCTCTTCTACTGCTTTTTTCAGTGCGGCATCATCAACGGAACCGGATAACTGAACAACAGCAGTTCCTTTCTCATGGCTTGCCTCTGCGGATGCAACACCCTCTAATGCCTCTAACGCTTTCTTTACATGTGCCTCGCAGTGTCCGCACATCATACCTTTGATCTCGATTACTTTCTCCATATCATTCTCCTCCTGTTTTTCAGCCATTACATCTGTATCTACTACGATCTGTACATCCTGCTGATTCTGATTCTTTTTATGATTTTTGTTTTTATCTCTCTTTGTACTGTAAACCTTTACAAAATTCAGACGCAGCGCATTTGTTACCACGCAGAAGCTGGACAGACTCATCGCTGCCGCTCCGAACATTGGGTTTAATTTCAGTCCAAACCAATGATACCACACTCCGGCGGCAATCGGAATACCTATTACGTTATAAATAAACGCCCAGAACAGATTTTCGTGAATATTTCGAAGTACTGCACGACTCAGACGAATGGCAGCCGGCACATCGGAAAGACTGCTCTTTACCAGAACCACATCTGCCGCATCCAGTGCCACATCTGCACCTGCTCCAATGGCAATTCCCATATCCGCACGGGTTAACGCCGGAGCATCATTGATTCCATCACCGACCATGGCAACTTTTCCACGCTGCTGCAATTCACGGATCACACGTTCCTTACCATCTGGCAGGACACCTGCAATAACCTGATCTACACCTGCCTGCGCACCAATTGTTTCCGCAGTACGCTCATTATCGCCAGTCAGCATAACAACCTCAATTCCCATATTCTGAAGCTGGGAAATTGCCTGCGGACTGTCTTCTTTGATAACATCCGCTACCGCAATAATACCAAAAAGTTTCTCTTCTGTTGCAAAAAACAGCGGTGTTTTTCCCTGTTTTGCAAGTTCTTCTGCCTGACGCTGCATCTGCTCGGAAACGGTTGTTTTTCCGGAAATAAATTTCAGATTTCCGCCAAACACACGCGCACCAGAAACAATTCCTGACAGACCATTTCCCGGCATTGCCTGAAAATCATCAGCGGCAGAAACGGTAATCTGCTGTTCCTCGCCGTAAGCCACAATGGCTTTTGCCAGCGGATGCTCACTCTTTAACTCCAATGCTAATGCGGTCTGCATTAATGTGTCTTTTGTGATACCCTCACCCGGTATCATATCTGTTACTTTCGGTTCACCCTGTGTAATCGTACCGGTCTTATCCAATGCTACAATATCGACTTTTCCGGTCTCTTCCAGAGATACTGCTGTCTTAAATAACACACCATTTTTCGCACCAACGCCGTTTCCAACCATGATGGCAACCGGTGTCGCAAGACCTAATGCACACGGGCAGCTGATCACCAGTACGGAAATTCCTCTTGCCAGCGCAAAACCGAAATCCTGACCAACTAAAAGCCATACAATAATTGTCACTATTGCGATAGAAATAACTGCCGGCACAAAAACACCGGATACTTTATCTGCAACTTTTGCGATTGGTGCTTTTGTTGCAGCCGCATCGCTGACCATCTGAATGATCTGGGAAAGTGTTGTATCGTTTCCAACTCGTGTTGCCCGGCATTTTAAGAATCCAGACTGATTTAAAGTAGCTGCAGATACGCTGTCACCCTCTGCCTTGTCCACCGGGATACTTTCGCCGGTCAGAGCAGATTCATTTAACGCACTGTTTCCCTCAATGATCACACCGTCCACCGGAACGCTCTCGCCCGGACGAACAACAAAAATATCTCCGATCTGTACCTGTTCTACCGGAACAGAAACTTCCTCGCCGTCCCGCAGAATCGTTGCTTTTTTTGGAGCAAGCTGCATCAGGCTCTTTAATGCATTCGTTGTTTTTCCTTTGGAATAAGCCTCCAGCATTTTTCCGACTGTGATCAGCGCCAGAATCATTGCCGCCGACTCAAAGTAAAATTCATGCATGTAGGACATAACTGCCGTGTCGTTGCCCTTTAACTGTGCGTCCGTCATCGCAAACAACGCATATGTGCTGTAAATAAACGACGCGCCGGAACCAAGTGCTACCAGCGTGTCCATGTTCGGGGCGCGGTGTAAAAGTCCCTTGAAACCACTGATAAAGAATTTCTGGTTAATCACCATGATAATTCCGGCCAAAAGGAGCTGCAAAAGTCCCATCGCCACATGGTTGCCATCCATAAAGTGCGGCAGCGGCCAGCCCCACATCATATGTCCCATCGACATATACATAAGGACTGCTAAGAATCCCAGCGATGCGATCAGACGGTGTTTTAAGACCGGCGTCTCCCGATCTTTTAAGGCGTCCTCTGCCTCCGACGCGCTCTGCGCCTGCGCTGCAGTGCCCTGTCCTTTCAGGGATGCGCCATATCCGGCATCTTCCACCGCATGAATCACGGTCTCCGGGGGCACATCGCCCTCGACGCCCATCGAATTTGTCAGCAGGCTGACCGAGCATGCCGTGACACCCGGCACTTTCGATACTGCCTTTTCAACCCGGCTGCTGCATGCCGCGCAGCTCATGCCGGTTACTGTATATTGCTTCATGGTCTCCTCCTATCTCTTAACTGTCCTTATAATATACCCCCATAGGGTATATGTCAACCCCAATTTCATTTATAATCTGTAACGGTTCAGTATCTTCACAGTCACGCGCAAAAAGACCCTGTCCGGAGAATTTCCCCTTACAGAGTCTTTTATACATTCGCATCTATGCCGCCCTTTGGCAGGCATAGACATTATTATTTTTATCTGTGCATCATCCAAACAGCATGCCCAGCACGCCGTAGGACAGAATCGACATAATCACCGTCGCCAGCGCGATACCGACTAAAATCGCGCCAAATGCCTTGCCAAATTTCATGTGAAGCAGGGATGCCACCAGTGCGCCTGTCCATGCGCCGGTTCCCGGAAGCGGGATGCCGACAAAGAGCATCAGCCCCCAGAACTCATATTTCTCGATCTGCCCTTTTTTGCTCATCGCTTTGCGTTCCAGCCACAGCGCAATACCACGGAAACACGGAACCTTCTTCATCCACTCCAGCACATGGCGGATCAGAAGCAGGATAAACGGGATCGGCAGGATATTTCCCACGATACAGATCGGGATCGCCCGCAGGATCGGCACGTTTAAGAGTGCCGGTGACGCAGCCAGAAGCCCGCCTCGAAGTTCCAGAATCGGAATCATTGAGATAATGAAGATAATTGCCTCCTTCGATATGACTCCGGATAAATTAGCTGTAAACCATTGTACCAGTGAATCCATAAATTATGCCTGCTCCCCGCTGTTATTTTCATTCTGTGCCGCAGTATCGGTGGTGTTCTCCGAAACAGAGTCCGAAGCATCCGCGTCTGGGCCAGCCGTGCCTTCTGTTTCTGCGTTGTCAACCGCCTTATCTGCTGCAGCTTCATCCTTCTCTTCAAAGATAGTCTCCTGCATCTCCTCTGGTTCTTCCGGCTCATGCACATCTGCAGATGTCGTCGAATCCATCGGCGCACCGCACCGGCTGCAGAATGCCGCATTTTTCTCCACCTTTGCGCCGCACTCCGCGCAGACTCTTGTGCCCTCTAACTCGGCAATCTCATCCTCCAGGGACGCAATCTTCACAAGCCCAGCCTGGATAGTGTGGAACTCATCTGCAAATTTCCCTTCCAGCTCGCCCTCATGTCTGTCATAGTATGCTTTTCCCAGTGTGATATATGCCTTATTAATCTTATCTTTCTCGGCGGACAACTTCGATTTCAGCTGTAATACGCCTGTAATGTCCTTTACCCGGTTCGCAGCTTCCTTGCTCTTATCGCTGATCACCTTTCCAAGTTCATCGAAAAATGCCATATTTCTTCCTCCTCTGCGGGATATGTACGCCTCAAATTTTGTTCTGCCTGATGGGACAGCGCATCGCTGTTCTAAATCTAACGGCAGGTTCATGCAAAACCAAGGCATCTGATATTTTCTCATAACGATTCAGCCGGTTTTTGCATCAAATACATAAACCGGCTGAACCGCTACGTTTCCCCCTATTTTAGCCCCTACAGGGGAGAAAGTCAATCTTTTGCATCCCTGAATCAACTCCAGGCAGCTTTTTTAATACGCAAACACCCGGTTCAGCCGCATCAATTCCGGTGTCAGGCCGAAGGTCGATTTCACAAACTCCGGAACCTTGCCATAGCGGAACGAGCGCTGGTAGATGCCATACTGACCCGATTCATCCATTTCATAGTCCGCCGCATATTCCCCATCATACAGGGCATTCTGACCGGCATCCACCGTATATGTCTGACCTATCTCATTTTCCTCCATTGAATTTACCGAATCCCTCAAATCATCCTCTGAAACTGCCCCTGTGTCCTCTGTACTGGACACATATACTGCAATATTGATCCCCTGATATGCCTCCGCCATTTGATTGATCTGCACCATATCATCCGAAGCGGAGTTTGCAAGAATTTCTGCAATCTGTTCCGGATCTGTAATCGTTACCTCGCGTCTGCTGTCATTCTGAAGATACTCCCGCTGGCGTTTTCCAAGCTCTGTATCTGCCGGTGCCAGCTGATCCTCCGGAATCTTGCCGCCCTGATACTGAAGCACGATTTTTTCTGTGTTTTCCGGTGTCACCTTGCTGCCGACCTCGGTACCACACTGTTCCAGAATCGCGATCGTCTCCTGGAAGGACGGATAAATCGGATAATAATCAAACTGGTTAAATGTGTCATAATAGCCGCCATTTTTACGAATCACATCAATCATCGCCTGCATCTCATTTGTCTTAAACTGAATCTCCGCGATCGGCATCTCCTCCCGGCGCATATCCGGCGTCAGAGCCATCAGCTCTTTCTGGTATGCAGCAAGAAGTGCCGCCTTCGTCTGCTCATCCGGAAGCTTCACATGGCTGCAGTCCTCTTCCTCTTTGTAATTGATGCCTGCGGCATCGTCTGCCTGTAGGGACAGCACCGGGTACATTCCCAGTCTATAGCTCTGATTTTCATAAATGGAATCTAGCTGTTCCCGCAGCTCCGATACATTGATCGTGCGGTAATTACGGTAAACGGTTTTTCCATTGTTCAGATGCCAGGACAGCACGATCAAATCATAGCGTGAATCCAGATCCGCCTCACTCATCCAATCCTGTCCGCCGTTCAAATGCTTCCGCTGTCTGGAAGCTGTCTCGATGCCCTGCGCGCCAATTTCCCGCAGGACACGGATTCCATCCTCATCCGAGATCTGCATTTTATCTGCCACATCTCCCTGGGACGCCCATTCCATTCCAACACTGTAGCCATCCCTATACATTCTCGGAGTCACATGGTAAGCCCCTGCCGCATTGTTGTCCAGCGCATCACAGTAAATACCCGCGTATGCAACCTTGTCAGCATCCGGCAGATAGCTGTCATATCCTGCCACATCCAGGCGGAACCCTAAGAAAATGGCTGCCACTGCCACCGCACTGATGACAAGCTGTCTCTTATGTGCAAACAAGCTCTTAAAATCGAAATGATAGATAATTTCGATCAGGCAGCTGGTGATGAGCAGTCCGCAGATCAAGCCAAACACGGTCCAGATATCATCATTCAGGATTGACCGGAAAATCATTCCGGAAAACAGCGTGATCGGCACAACCAGAAGGAAACGGATCACCGGCTCACTTACCTTAAATGCCATCGCTCTTCCAGCCGCCTCAGACGGGCGTTTCCGGTACAGGAACATTCCCAGACCAAAGAGCAGGGCTGCCACTGCCAATGCAATGACTGCCATCCGGGTGGGATGATCCGAACCAGTTGCCGTGCCGTACCAGAAAACCGGTGAGGTCCGCTCGCACCAGCGCAGCAGAAAATTGCCATTGTCATAAAACGTCATGAAGTATTCGGAAAAATACGTCGATACCACTGCAGCCACACCCGGTCCCCAGCTAAAAAGCACGCCGGTTCCCAGTAAACCCACGATCAGATTGCCTGTCAGAATCACTGCCAGCACAACCGTCATGTACACCAGTGTAAAAAAGCACATATGCTGTACATACCCAATCAGCAGGGTTCCCCATGAAAATGGTGCGCCCTTTACCTGCAGCATCACTCCTGCCGCCAGCAGAAATACCAGATACGGGACTGCCAGATACAGGATACCGTCCAGGCAGGTCACAGTATAAAGCATTTCACGGCTGATCGGAAGGCTGTGAAAAAAATCCGTTTTCTTTTTCGAATGGAGATACGAAAAACCGGACGCTGCCAGCACCACCGCCGTCACAATCAGGATAAATACCAGCATTGCATTCTGGATCGAATACATATGCAGCATCTCATTGGTCAGCTTTAATTTTGCTTCTGCTAACGCCGCTTCGACGCTCAGATCTTTAGACAAGTTATCCGGACGCAGCATTATGCTGGTTTCCAGCGCTGTCAGGACTGGAAACAGAAAGAAGCACAAAAGTGCGGTAAGCGCCACGCTCCAGAGACGCTGCTTCGTATTTTCTCTCATATATTTAAAAAACAAGCCTTTTGATGTCATAACCAGCCACCTCCGTTTCACTGATAAAGATCTCTTCCAGGGAAAGCGGTATCATTTCAAAAAACACCGGATGATACGCCTGTAAAATTGTCTGAATCTCCTCCCGTTTTCCGCGCACAGTAAGCGTCAGGAGACTTCCCCTCTGTTCCGTCTTTATAATATCGATTCCCTGCAAATCGCTGCTCCCCACTCCCGCCGGAAGCACACACTGAATCTTGTGAATATTTAACTTCATATCGTCCAGATCTTTTGAGAGAAGCATTCCTCCCTTGTGAAGCAGACCCACATGGTCGCAGATATCTTCCAGCTCCCGCAGATTATGGGAGGCGATGACCGGCGTGAGGTTCCGCTCCTCGATATCATTGGCAAAAAGACTCTTGACCGTCTGCCGCATGACCGGATCCAGCCCGTCAAACGTCTCGTCGCAGAACAGATAATCGGTTCCCGCGCAAATGCCCAGCAGCACAGCGAGCTGTTTTTTCATACCCTTCGAAAAGGTCTGCACCTTCCGCCGGCTTTCCAGTTCAAAATTCTTTAGCAGTTTATCAAACCGGGCTGCATCAAACTTCGGATAAATCCCCTGATAAAATACTTTCATGTCTTCCGCCGTTCCATTGCTTAAGAAATACGGCTCATCCGGGATATAAAAGCATCGTGCCTTTACCTTTGTATTCTCAAATACTGTCTCATCATCAACCGTAATGCTCCCTTCGTCCGGCTTTAAAATACCGGCTGCCATCCGCAAAAAGGTACTTTTTCCGGCGCCGTTAGTTCCGATCAGACCAAAGACACTTCCATTGTGAATCTCCGCATGGATATGATCGACTGCCACTGTATCATAAAAACGCTTCGTCAGATTCTCAGCCTTTATCATTCCTGTTTCCTCCTTCCTCACTTCCATAGCTCTGGATGACCTGCTCCTGGAACTCCAGCATCGTGATGCCGGTTCCTTTTGCATCCCGGATCAGAAGTTCCAGCTGATCCCAGATCTCCTGCCGCTTCCTCTCCCGAATCTGCCGGTTATCCGCCACAAAACTGCCCCTGCCCTTAACCGAATAAATATATCCCTGGCGTTCCAGCTCTGCATACGCCCGCTGGATCGTATTCGGATTCATCGACAGCTCCGTTGCCAGACTCCGCACGGATGGAAGCTGACTGTCCTGCTCCAAAATCCCCCGGACCATCAGATCCGACAGCTTCTCAACAATCTGCTCATAGAGAGGTCGTCGATCTTTATAATCAATCAGAATCACGCTCACATTCTCCTTTCCTCCATTCTGCCCTGTATCAAAAATCATAAGTGTATTAGTTCATTTAATACAGTTATAGTATACAAAAAGGGCAGCCGATTGTCAACCGACTGCCCTCTTACGATTTTCTTAACAACCTTTTCGGTTATATCCGAATAGAAACAAACTTCTACAATCAAAGATTGATTACTGAGCCTGTGTCTCCTCAGCTGCCTCAGTCTCTTCTGCTTCAGCCTCAGTCTCCTCAGCTGCCTCAGTCTCTTCCTCAGATGCCTCTTCGGTCTCTTCCTCGGAAACTTCCTCAGTCTCTTCTGTTTCAGCCTCGGTCTCCTCAGCTGCCTCAGTCTCTTCTGCCTCTACAGTCTCCTCTGCTGCTGCAGTTGTCTCCTCTGCTTTGCTGCCGCAAGCGGTCAGAGCAGATGCTGCTACCATTGCACTCATAACTAAGATTGCTGCTGTTTTTGTAAGATTCTTTCTCATAATTATTCTCTCCTCTTTAAAACATACGATTTATGTTTTCTTGTACCTCATCGGTACGTGACCTATAATAAAAACAAATTATGTCCAAAATATGAACAGATAATTAACATTCACTAAATAAATCCCGTATTTCTTACAAAAATCGAAAGTTTTCGTAAGAAAAGTCCTTGTTTCTGTTGACTTTACATTATTTTTTAAGGTCTTTAAATCTTAATATATATGCAGCAGTTTTCTCGTTTCAATGCTGTTTTTTTCCGATTTCCGGCTTATTTTTATTCTTTTTTCGTTTCTTTATGAACAAGGTTCTCGATTTTGTGTTTACGATTTGTTCACAATTTAGCCAAATTTGAACGGTTGGAACCGAACTGAAATTCCGTCATATATTTCCGGTAGCGAAGCGGCAGATGCATCCGCTGACAGGCTGGATTTTCCCGCTCCTTAATTCCTATCTGATGAAAAAATGCACTCCAGAGCGCCGCATATTCGCTCTGATCGGTTCTCCCGGAAAGCGCCTGCAGGGGTTCTGTCTCAGCCCCACGCATCATATACCACCGCCCCTTTCCTGTCCAGACTCCCGCTTCCTGGTGATTTTTATCATAGATAATAAATGGTTCCGAGGGCAGGCGATCTGTAAAATACGGCATCAGCAATGCCGTCACCCGGTTTTTCGGACCAATCTCAGAAAATAGTACATGATCGGAATATTCTGCAAACCGCAGAAATTCTGTCTGCAAATGCGCTTCATTGGCAACCGCACGGTTGATCTGAAAGACTGTCTGCACCGCCGGTATCTGTAAATTTTCCGTGATACGTCTCCCTGCTGCCCCTGCGCTAAACCCACAGACCAGAAAGCGGTAGACCGCCTCTGCCCGATCCTCCCGCTCACTCAGCGCCGTGCGGTAAATCCAGCTGTACGCCAGTTCTGACAGGGATCGACGCACCGAGCGCACGACTTTCTGTGCCTTGAGCCGATCCACCGCCACCTCTCGGTACTCCGAAAACAGGCTGTAATTATATTCGCCCTGTACTTCCAGCCGCACGTTCTCATGCCCTAAGCGGCTGTTCCAGGCATCATATACTCCTGTGAATATACCTTCTGGACTGTCTTCGCATACAAATACAACCATTTTTCTCTCCTCCGTCTGCTTCATGCCTGCGCCATATGAAAATCATCAAACAGCGACATCTGGCGGTACAGCCCGCTCTGTGACAACTGCCACTGCTTCCGCTTCTCTTCACTGATTAGCTGTGCCGCGATCGCATCCTCATGGATCTGCACCGGGTACATCATCCGCCCTGAACAGGTAATGAAGTATACTGCCCGCTTCAGCACAACTCCCATCTTCTTCAAATCTTCAAACCGAAGCGCCACCTGTTTTCTCGTTGCGACAATCCGCATCGCAGACTTTACCCCGATGCCCGGAACACGCAGAAGTGTCTCATACGGTGCCCGGTTTATCTCCACCGGAAACTCACCCAGATTCTGCAGCGCCCAGTCGCACTTCGGATCCAGAAACACATTAAAATTAGGGTGCTTTTCACTCAGAAGTTCCGATGCCCGGAAGCCGTAGTAGCGCATCAGCCAGTCCGCCTGGTACAGACGGTGTTCCCGCAGAAGCGGCGGTCCGTCCGGAAGATCCGGAAGCAGGCTGTCCTCATTCACCTTGATAAACGCCGAATAAAAGACCCTCTTTAATCCAAAATTCCGATACAGCGCTTCCGCGACCGCAACCATCTGATAATCACTCTCCGGAGTCGCCCCGACAATGAGCTGTGTGCTCTGACCGCCGGGGACGAAATAATTCTTGCGGTTTGAGATATTTCCCAGTCCGAAACTGCCATAGATCGATCGTCCTGGGATGACACGGGGGATCTCCGGTGTATGTGTCCTTCCAACCCTTTCATCCATTTCCCCCGGCTCTTTCGACCTCATAAATCCTTTTACCTTGTCTCCATTCCGCCCCCAATCCATCTTTGTCTCTGTCTGATTCGGACTCAGAATTCCCTTGTCAGCCTGCAGACATTCCCTTTCCCCTTTTCCTATCGCTTTACCACCAATTCCATTTCTCCCGTCTCCCGGAATCTGAATTTCTCCGCGCTCTTTCTGCGGAAGCCATGCCCCTCTGCTCTCCAGACGCCCTTCCTGCTCCAGCTGTCTCGCGATCCCAGTCTGGATCTGGCGCATCGGGCGCAGTATCTTGTCCCGCGTCTTTCCCGGTGCCAGGCGCGCCAGACCATCAGCCGTCGGAAGCTCCAGATTCACACTCATCCGGTCCGCCAGAAAGCCCACTCTCTCAATCAGCTCCGGATCTGCCCCCGGAATTGCTTTCACATGGATGTAACCGTTAAATCGATGGACGCGCCGAAGGCGGTACAAGGTCTGATACAGCAGTTCCATCGTGTGATCCGGTGTCTCCAGCACACCGGAACTTAAAAACAATCCTTCTATATAGTTGCGCCGGTAAAATTCCATCGTCAGACGGCAGACCTCCTCCGGCGTAAAGGAGGTACGGACCGTGTCATTGCTCCGACGGTTGACACAGTAATGACAGTCATAGATGCACTGGTTCGTAAATAAAATTTTCAGCAGGGAGATACAGCGCCCATCCGAGGCAAAACTGTGGCAGATGCCGTCCACCCGGCTGTTTCCAAGAAAGCCTTCCTTTCCCTTTCTACCCACGCCGCTGGAGGTGCAGGCGGCGTCATACTTCGCCGCATCCGATAAAATTCTTAACTTTTCTTCGATTGAAAGATTTTCCTGTATCAGCATGAGGTTCTGCCTCCTCCCGTTTCTCGAACATCCGTTCTGTATTTATCATATCACACCCTCTTTTTAAATGCAAGCTGTTTTTCGAACACACATTCTATCATCACGCACACTGTATCCGAGTCTTTCCAATTCTACGCAAAGCGTTGTTAAACTTCCTCTTAAAATATAATTTCGATAACACATGACAATATTTCCGATTGTTTTCCTCGCAAGCCGCGTTTATAATAAAGAAAGATTGAAGGTATAAAATGAATTATTCTTATAGGTAGGATGAAGGAGGAGTTTACAATGGCTATTTTAGTTACTGGAGGCGCCGGTTACATCGGCAGTCATACCTGCATCGAACTTTTAAACGCCGGATATGAGGTTGTTGTCATGGACAACCTTTACAATGCCAGTGAGGAAGCGCTGCGCCGCGTGGAGAAAATCACCGGCAAGCATGTAACCTTTTACAAGGCAAATATGCTGGATCGCGAGGCAGTCAATGAGATTTTTGAGAAAGAATCCATCGATTCGGTCATTCATTTTGCAGGCTTAAAGGCAGTCGGAGAATCCGTTGCGAAGCCACTGGAATATTACCACAACAATATCACCGGAACCTTGATTCTCTGCGACGTAATGCGCAATCATGGCGTCAAGAAAATCATTTTCAGCTCCTCCGCTACTGTATACGGAGATCCGGCATTCGTCCCGATCACCGAAGAATGCCCGAAAGGCAAAATCACAAACCCTTACGGTCAGACAAAGGGAATGCTTGAGCAGATTTTAACTGACCTGCACGTGGCAGATCCGGAATGGAATGTCGTTCTGCTCCGCTACTTCAACCCAATCGGTGCACACAAGAGCGGTCTGATCGGCGAGGATCCGAAGGGAATCCCGAACAACCTGGTTCCTTATATCGCACAGGTTGCTGTCGGCAAGCTGAAATGCCTCGGTGTCTTCGGCAATGATTACCCGACTCCGGACGGAACCGGTGTGCGCGATTACATCCACGTAGTTGACCTTGCAGTCGGTCATGTAAAAGCACTCCAAAAATTTAACGATAAGCCAGACGTATATATCTACAACCTCGGCACCGGCAAAGGCTACAGCGTACTCGATGTTGTCAAGGCTTACGAAAAAGCCTGCGGCAAAACAATTCCTTATGAAATCAAGCCACGCCGCGCCGGCGATATCGCAACCTGCTACTCCGATGCTACCAAAGCGAAAAATGAACTCGGCTGGGAAGCTCAGTACGGCATTGAGGAGATGTGCGCTGACTCCTGGAAATGGCAGTCGATGAACCCGAACGGATATCGGGACGCTGAGGACTAAAAGATAACAAAAGCGGCTGACAGATGTCCACCCTAACATCTGCCAGCCGCTTTTTCTGTTCTTTATTTGTGTTCCGCAAATCCCCGCCGCATTTTTTCCAGCGCCCGCTTCTCGATCCGGCTCACATAAGAACGCGAGATTCCAAGTCCGTCGGCAATCTCCCGCTGCGTCTGTTCCTTTCCGCCAAACAGCCCGTACCGGCTGCGTAAGACGATTTTCTCTGTTTCTTTTAAACACGCTTCATAGGCGCGGTAAAGCTGTTCAATTTCCTGCTTTAAAATAATGGTTTCCAGAACTTCTTTTCCTTCTGCCTCCAGCACATCCATCCGGCTGACGGTTTCTCCGTCTTTATCTACCCCGATCGGGTCATATAACGAGATATCCTTTGCATATTTTTTACCAGCACGGAAGGTCATCAGAATCTCATTTGCTATCCTCCCCCCAATGCGTTTTTGATGCACTGAGGGGATTAGTTTTTCCCAGGCGGTCATCCTCCGTATCATCATCTTCGTAATCTACATCGGAAAATGCCACCAATTCATCATTATCGTCCTCATCGTCTGTATTATCAGAAGCAGCAGAAGCGATTTCCGGGTATTCGATTTCATCGTCCTGCACACCGAACAGAACCACATGGGCATTGACTCCGTCCCAGATAACCTTACGCACGATGGTGCGGATGGCTGCTCGTTTCTGTTCTATGGTCATTTCATCAATGCCGTCCTTAAAGACAGTCAGCAGCTGGCGCATCAAGTCAAATTCAACATCACTGAGAGCGTGCTGCGTAGTCAGTCCTTCCAGCTCCTGAATACGTTTTTCAAGGGACTGGTATTCTTCGTTCAGTTGCTCAATTCGCTTTGTTACATGAGCCTTGGCAGGGCTGTCACCCATTTCCACGAGAGAATCCACCAGTGAATTGATTTTCTTCTCTGTTTCTGCCTTCTCTTTTCTCATATCGGAAATCCGCTGTTCGTAGTCCATGCGATTGCCGGTATAGAATTTTCGGCTCTGCTCCAACTGACTGACAAAAGTCTCCTTATCATCTGCAAGCATTTTTACCTGTTCGATGATTGCCATATCCAGTGTATTGCCGTTTGCGTTTTTGCTGTTGCACACGGTACGCTGGCTGCGCTCTTTCATTTTGCACACATAGGTGTAAATCACCTTGCCGTCAGCAGTTTTTCGCTTGCTCATCTTCGGATACATACGCTCACCGCAGCTGCAGAACAGCAGACCGGTCAGCAACGCTTCGTTACTGCGTGGTTTTCTGAAAGACTTGGACTTGTTGCGTTCCAATGACTCTTGAACCTGCACCCACACCTTGCCGGGAATTAGTCCGGGATGTTTGCCAACGGACACAATCCATTCACTCGGCGGTAACGAGATACTCGCTCTGCCTTTTTCCTGATCGGTACGATTATATGCCATCATGCCGTGAACACCGTCAAAGGCATCATGCTCGGAGAACAGGTCTGTATCATTCTTTATAAAGAAATCATACGCCTCTTGGTCAGCGACCATGTAGACCGGATTCTGCAAAATCGCTTTGACCGAGAAACGGGTAAAATATTTTCCGTTCTTTGTCTTGAACCCTTGCTTAATCAACGCCGCTTCTGTCAAAGTCAAAGAATCCGTTTCCACATACAAATCAAAAATCGTTTTGACTATATCTGCTTCTTCCGGAACAAGTTTCAACTTGCAGGCTTTCTTTGTCTTTCCGTCCACTGTAATGCTTTTTATAGCTTCGGATTCAAAGCCGGTAGGGGTTGTACCACCTAACCAGCGTCCGGTCTTTGCCAGCTCATGCATATTGTCACGGATACGCTCGGCAATGGTTTCACGCTCCAACTGAGAAAAAACAGATGCAATATACATCATGGCTCGTCCCATCGGGGTGCTGGTGTCAAACTGCTCCTTGATGGAAATAAAAGAAATATCCAAACGGGCAAGTTCTTCAATCAATCCAGAGAAGTCGCTGACATTACGGCTGATACGGTCAAGACGATAGACAATGATTGCCTTAAACTGTCGCTTTTTTGCTGCATCCATCATTCGTTTGAATGCCGGACGGTTCAGATTCCCTCCGGAAAATCCCTCATCTTCATATACTACGATTTTATCTACAGCGGCATCACCAAAATGCACACGAACATACTCTTTGCCAAGTTCAACCTGATTGCCAATACTCTCGCCTTTCCCTGTAAATTTTGATTTACGGGAATAGAGGGCGATAACATCTTCATTTTGTCGCATCTGCTTTTCCTCCTTCTCTTGCTATGTGATGTATCATGTGCTATTATAACATAAAGTAAGCACCAAGTAAACATGACAGGAGGGTTTTCTATGAAATCGATTTTTGAAGAATTAGGCGGCACCTACACTTTAGGCGAGGACGGAATGTATTATCCGAACCTGGAGCTTCCGGTTGAAGAAGAACCACATTACGGTAAGTATGGTCGTATGCGAATGAATTACATAAAAGAGCATCGCCCGGGGTTGTATACGGAGCTTTTGTTCGACGGAAAGCTGGTATCACACTTGAACGACATTGATGATACGGCTCGTCAACGGATGGAGCTGCTGACTCGACAAATGCAGGAGCAGCATGGTGTAAACGAGGAATTAAAAGCTCTTGATCAGATGATCTGGGTAGGTGCCTGCAATAACATCCGCAATGCTGCGGAGGAAATTGTTTTGAATGAACTAATATATTGCTAACGCCAAGGGAGAGAGCTTGTACACATCATGGGTACAAGTTCTCTCTTTTCCCTTGAATCCGAGTTGGACAGAAGTTGTTTTGACATCCCACCAGCTTGTCGGAAAGTTAGAAAATGCAGAAACCCAAATACTTGTGAAACTATTATGAACATGACTGTTTCCTATTGACATTCCAGTTTATTGAGAGTAAACTATAATTAGTTTATTGACTATCAACTGGAAGGAGAAATCTTTATGGCTGAGATTAAAATGGGCGTAGTGGAATCCCACTTCGCTGATATTATTTGGGCGAATGAGCCTTTGCACTCCAGAGATTTGGTAAAGCTCTGTGAGAAGGAACTGAATTGGAACCGTTCTACCACTTATACCGTGTTACGCAAACTCTGTGAGCGTGGGATTTTCCAAAACAACGGAGGAACTGTTTCCTCTGTGCTGACCAAGAACGAGTTCTATGCTGTTCAGAGCGAGCAGTTTGTAGATGAAACCTTTGAAGGCTCCCTCCCTGCTTTCATTGCGGCTTTTACACAAAGGAAGGGTATTTCTCAACAGGAAGCTGCGGAGATTCGACACATGATTGATGCAGCCGCCGGAAAGGAGTAATCTATGAGTTCACTCTTTTTGAAAATTGTAAATATGAGTATCGCCGCATCTTGGCTGATCCTTGCGGTCGTACTTTTGCGTGTAGTTTTGAGAGAGGCACCTAAGTGGATCAATGTTCTGCTTTGGGGTGCTGTTGCAATTCGACTCTTATGCCCGATTACCATCGAAAGCAATTTGAGCATGGTGCCAAGCGCAGAGGTTTTTCCGAATGAGGTCGTTTCCGGACCATCCTTTGATGTGAATACAGGTTTCAATATCGTAGATACACAAATCAATGATTACCTTGGCGACCGCTACTTTGAAGGTGTGACGGTTCCTGCAAACAACGGAGCTAACATAACAACGATTCTCAGTGTTGCATGGATAGTTGGCATTTTCACTTTTGCTGTATTTGCTCTTGTGAGCTACCGAAAAATCCACAACAAGGTTCGTCCATCGTTAAATGTGCGGGACAACATTTGGATTTGCGATGATATCCAAACACCATTTATCCTAGGCTGCTTTAAGCCAAAAATCTACATTCCGTCCGGAACGGATGAAGTGCAGCTTCCCCATATCATCGCCCATGAGAACGCTCATTTAAAACGCTGTGACCACTGGTGGAAGCCGCTGGGGTATCTGGTTTTAGCAATCCATTGGTTCAATCCGCTTGTATGGATTGCGTATATTTTACTTTGCAGAGATATTGAGTTGGCTTGCGACGAGAAAGTCATTCGAGAATTAAATCAGAGCGAGTCTATTTCCTATTCCGAAACATTACTCTCTTGTAGCGTAAATAGAAGAACGATTTTGGTTTGCCCGCTTGCCTTTGGCGAGGTTGGCGTAAAAGAAAGGGTGAAGCGTGTGTTGAATTATAAAAAGCCTGCGTTCTGGATTGTTGTCGTAGCAATAATTGCTGCTATCGTTACGGCGGTTTGTTTCCTGACAAATCCCAAAACGATTGGTGATTCTATAACACTTGTTGAACAGTCTACACCCGGAAATGGTAATACTTTTACCTATGATACTACCTTTGGTCAAAGTGTAATGAGCGGCACTGTTTATGCCGAGCAGTGGAGTAATGGCACTTGCACAAAATCTACGCCTGCCGTATTAACGAGTGAAGTCGATGAGATAAACATCTTATTGGATGTTCGTCGTGAAAACGGTCATTCAGTAGGTGTTGATATTCAAGTCGATACCAACGAACATGGTGGTTCCTTCATCACATATTTTGCATTCCCTGAGAATTATTCCATCCTCGGATGGAGCTGCAACGGTTATGAGTTGAATAAACCTATTCTAATCCAATCCGAGGCGGAAAAAATTTTGGCAGCTATGGTATTTGATGTGGGAAATGGAGTGAGGGTATTTAGTCCCGAAGTGCTTGTCAATGAACCTGAAAGATTGGAAAATGTAGATTATGCAATCGTGATTCGTGCTTCATTTGATAGTACCAACTTGGGCAATGAAAATTCGGAACATACTTCTCACTCAGCAGATAGTGGTGCTGTGATTCCGATGGTTATGGTGAATGACACACTCTATCTGTACACAGGATTTGAAAATACAGATGCTCACCACGATGTGATGAATGGCAAGATCACATCCTCTGTTCACGGGAACACCAAGCCTACCGTAAATGATCAATCGAATTTTGGCGAGGGATACGCATATCAGTACGGTGCTGCCGAAGGAACCATTGAAATCTACATGGATGGTAAATGGTGCATCTTTGCTACTGAAGAAGTGCGACAGGATATTCAATTTCCTGTTGCTGATGGAGATGTTAACGGATCAAACGGAGCTGAGTCGGGAGAAACTACATCAGTAGTGGCAGGAGTTTCAATGGTGGATGCTTCTAAGATTGCCAGCATTGCTGTAACCAACGGCAATACCGGAGAACAGAAAACAGTTACTGGAAAAAAGGCATATAGCGATGAATACCTTGCCTAACGTGACTATGATGATGGAAAAGTATAAATCCCGGGAAGGCGATATTGAAATTTCAAATCAAAGTGGAAAAGGACTGAAAACCTGGGAATGGTATGATATTCAGAAGTGGGAAAACGGTGAATGACACAGGCTGGATCAGCTGACGGATGGATTGTAGACAGATACTCTATACCAGATTCCAGCGGGAGAAATTACGGCTTTTTCTACGAATTGGAAAACGTGGTATGGCGACTTGTCAGACGGTAAATATCGCATCATAAAGAAAATATATGAAACGATAGAAGATGAAATCCATACTCATTATCTGGCAGTAGAATTTGAAATTCGATAACTGTCCAAGTACAATGTCAAATATAATTATTGCATCCTTAGTAAAGGAATACCATCGCAGATACTTCCAAAGTAGCAGCGATGGTATTTTTTCTGTTGAAAATACTGTGTAGTACGATATGTACACAGGAAGGACAGTATATTTTTCACTGGCTCAGATATATTGTAGAGCAGCAATCCACCACTACCATTCCAAAATCGGAGTGGTAATGGTGGATTTTGTTATCATCGCTCGTAATCTTTTTGCTTTCTTTTGGGAGGTTTTTGCATCTGTGATTCTGGTTCTTTGCGCTGAAGCATTTGAGTAATAGAAGGCTTTCTGGTAACTTCCCCAAGCATTTTCTTCACTTCCAGCTTGCTCTGACGCATCATATCATAATCATATTTAACGCCGTAGATTTTTTGAAGCTGACTGGCTGCGGATTGCTCTTTGCCAGTGCGAAGCTCCATTCTGGTGTCGGTCAATTCGCCTGCATCCACATCGGCAACGGTTTTTTCCAAATCCCTGTATCTCTCCAGTGTTCTGTCCAGTTCGGCAGTGAATTTATTTTCTGCCTGTTCCAGTGCGTCCATCTGTGTATCAAGATTCTTGACTTCCTTTTTGAATTTGGAGAAGGCTGCATCATCCGCACATTCCATACTGTTCAGAAGCATGGACTTTTCGGATTTCAATTCCTCCAAATCCTCAGTCAGCGTAGCAACCTGCTCCGACAATTTCTGATGCTTTATCACATGAATAAAGGGTAGAGAATCCTGTTCTGCACGGAGCTGCTTTCGCTCTGTGTTTTTCTCTTTGATTTCCTGTTTGATTTCCGTATATCGTTCCACGACCGGTTTTACAGCATCCACATAGTCAGAGATTTTCTGCTTGCTGATACGGATATGGCTGATGCGGTACATAAGAACAATCATATTCTCACGCAGGGATTCCAGTTCATTTGCCAGCTCCGGAATCGAAGTTTTTACTGCAGCAGCCAGCTTTTTGACCTT
>OODE01000796.1_pt1 | contig 24384 bp, 26 predicted proteins | sample 1671771 | NCBI WGS metagenome assembly OODE01 (sample SAMN06348191, study PRJEB24527) | human gut metagenome | biome: human gut; feature: ankylosing spondylitis patient; material: feces | host: Homo sapiens | place: China | collected 2015-10 | reverse complement strand
TATTATTTTCAAAAGAACCTTTAATGAAATTAATAAGAAAATAACACTTGGACATACAAGTTTTTATATAAACCTTAATGACCTTGAACTGGAATCACTTGCAGATAATGATTACCAGATCATCTTTGAAAAAACATTTAATAAGCTCAATGAACTAGGTTACATCATCTGTGAAAACTCATGGGATGCAGATGGTTTTGGAATTGAAATACCTGAATAGGAAGAGCAAAAGGCGTGTACATATTACACGTCTTTAATACAATTGAAAAACGCCACATTACTGATGTATGTTACAACAAGGAGCGATATTTTGAAAACCATATCTATATTAAAGGTTGCATTAGGCGTCGCTATTATTTTGACTCTCTCAATATTGTTTTATTTTTACCACAAACAAACTGCTATTGCTCTTGATAGTCACGCGGCAAACTCATTTTTCTCAGAGTACATAGTGCCGCTATCAGGAAGCGGTATAACAAATAAATATACTGACTATGACATCAAATATGGAATTGATGATGGGGAGACTATTGTATTACATGTAATCATTAAAAACCTAATGACAGTAAATAAAAATACAATACATCACAACAACAGCAAAACATTAATTTCTTATAGTAGCAACATCTATACGGATAAATACCTAAAATACATATCAGAAGATACAATAAAAGAAACCCGCGAAAAGTTAAAAAACATATATTGTGCATCCGGCAGTTTTCACAAATTATCGCCGCAAGAGCGTTTATTCTACGAAGCAAGAAAACAACGTAAGTCAATAATATTACATTATTATGCTGATTCAGGGGAGACACTCATATTTAATATTGGGGTTTCCCCTGAATCATGCTAAAGGTGTTTAACTCACCGCATCACCGGATCCACCTGGTTTATTAGTGGCGCAATCCAGAACAGGTTATTGCCGGGTATCAGGGTTCGGACATTATGCACAATACGATCACCGGCATCACCATTCAACACTCCTGCGGTCACATCAATGATGCTATCCGCAAGACCAAATGACGGTCCGAATAGAGATCCTACGAATCCACGACTGGCATACCTAGACTGTGTGCCAGTGCCAAATAAAGCCCCCAGCCCAACAGCACCACCAGTAGCCTTTTCAGCCATATTGTTATATTCCATCAATGGCCCAAGAATACCGGATCTATCTATACCCTCAAGCACCAGCTTCTCTGGTGACCAGTCAACATTTTTCCCTTTCGATGCTTCTTTAAGCGCATAGACCAGTGAGCCAAGAGCAATCTGAAATGCAGTGCCATAATAAAATTGCGCAGTTCCTTCCTGTAACCCACCAAGTAGCGCACGGTTGTATGAAGCCGTTGTGAATGATTTAAACTGAAATATCGTTCGCCCCATTGGAGTACTCGCCCATAAAGGTGTGTCACCAATACCGGGGGTAATGATAGTGTTATTAACGTCTTTCAGAACCGCTGACTGGAATACTCCGGCAACGTACTGATCGTCCCATTTATCAAAGTTACCAATGTGCCATCCATCAATTACCTCACCATGTTTCTCGAACTCACTGCGAATACGCGCAGCCATATTGTCGTTGATACCGAGTTTTGCCATGCGACGTGCAGAAAACGCACCAGACAAAATACCGTCTGACGTGAGCATTCCGTTCATGGATTTGTTTATGTCATTAAATCGATCCATGAGTGTCAGCTTGCCGAAGGCATCAGTAATTCGCTCCATTCCTGCTTCGACTGCTGTTGTCCTGGAAGAACTGTCAACAAGATCACCAATTGCACGAGAACGTGAATGTAGTACAGTTTCCAATCCAATCCCCATCTTCAACATCTCTTCTTTGCTGGCCTTAAATGCCGGTGATTGGGATATCTGAGAAGCATAGCCTTTCATGGAGTTACGGAAACCATTAACCATAACCCCTCTGGCCAGATCTGGAATAGCTGATACTGTCATTCCACCGAGTTTTGTCGTGAAGTTCACATCCCGCAGAAAAGCGCCAGCACGAACAAAAAACGAAGACGGGTCATCAGGCATACCATATGTACCAACAAGACGATCGCGTAATGCTGTTATGTCTCTGAGATCATTTGCTCTTGATTTTGAAAGTCTGGACTGTTCTTTCCGTAATTCCTTTTCGTACTTTCGCATTAATGAATCGAGTTTACCCTGAGGAACAACTTCACCATTGCTCTCATAACGTGCTTTCAGATTTGCCACACTTTCGTCATATTTTGCCTTTATTTTTTCAGGCACTTCCCGTAACAGACTGTCATATTCGTCCTCAATTAATTGCAGACGCTCTGTCATAGTTCGTTTGCCAAATGTTCTCGTCAACTCAATTTCTGCTGCCGCTTCACGGATATGACGTTGTAGAACGTAATTCACATCACTTTCGAGATAATCCCTGATAAGACTATCAGGCACATTTAATGTTCTTTCTTTCGTACTACCTGCGGCTTTTACAGAAAATACGCTGACAAAATCCTGTGGAACCTTAGCACCAGTAATTTTATTAATTACGATATCCGCTGCAATTTCAGCATCCTCAGGATCCAGTGTTTTATTGCCTCTCGACCACCAGTCAACCAAAATACGTCGAAATTTATCGCGTTCACTGATTATTTTTCCAACTTTATATATACGTGGGAAATAGCTTGCCTGGCCTAATGCTTTCAGTTCTTCATCTGGCGGCAATAAACCAAGCTTTTGCATTTCAACCTTCACCCGATTTAATACAGTTCGCATCGCCTGCGCCGTTTCCTGAACAACAGGATTAGCATGCACATCACCGCTTCGCATAGCATTCCCAACCTGCTGACGAAATGAATCAAAACTCATGTCACCACCATCAGCTTTATACTTTGCGTATGCCTGTTTATTTCCGACAACAACAGCAGCTTCTTCACGCTGCCATCCACGTGTACGGGTTTCTACAGCTACCGGTGTTTCAATCCCCCTTTCATTTCCTTTAAGGGTGAAATTATTTTCGGCTAACTCCAGCGTTGTTTTTCGCACTGTCTTGGACGGAGACTCCATTAACCTTGTCAAAGGAGTAAGATAGCTCCCTGCTTTCCATGCAGCCTTTCCAACCACCCCACCGGAAACAGGGGTTAAATCATCCAGAGTCGCTGTATCAATTTTCATAGCACCAACACTACCACCATCAGAAAGCGAAGCGGCAGCCCTGTCAGTCGCTGATGTAATGCTCATATTATCAAGAGCATCAGCAACCTCACGCGTGGCTGCAGCCCGGACGGATGGCGAAAGCGCAACACCAGCACTGGCAAACACGCCGCTCATCATCGCACCCGCTGCAATGTGAGCGGCACTTTCACCCCATGAGCGTGTTATTTGCTGATTATTCAGCACAACCTCGCTTAATGCTGTACCGGCTGCACCAATCGCAATCTGTGAGCCAATACGCGCCAGTGCCCCTCCTTGAGCACCGGGGATAAACATTGACGCAACAGTAACCGGATCCATTCCCGCAGCAATACTGGCAAGGGTTCCAACTACGCCAGCATCAGACAATAAACGTCTGTCTTCATTTTCATCATCTATCTGCTGCTTAATCCACGCCGTTTCCTCTGGCGATCGGGAATCTGCAAATTTCGCCCCCCAGTATTCATAACCGTGCAACTCATTTTTATCAGCATATGGGTTATAACCTTCGACCGGTTCAAACTGTCTGGCTGGTCGGAAAAAACCAGCCAGAATATTGTTCTGTCGCATTGCAGCCCCCCATACGGAAGGCTCCGGTGGCAATGGCTCAGGATTAGCCCCTTCCGGAAGGGCAACATCAAACCCAGTTTGTTCCGGCAAAACATTACCTGACGGGATCAGTCCGTTATTAAGATCTTCAGCTTGTGCATAAACTGGCATTATTTAGATCCCCACGAAAAGTAATCTTTAAATTTGTCCATACGTTCGTTATGCAGGCGCTGATACTGCTCATCCAGAGCGCGATGCTTGTCTTTGAAGTTTCGTATAGCCTGTCCACGCATAATTTCTTCCTGCTCGTACTGCTCCCGTTCCTGCTGCATTTTCTTATAAGGTTCCCAATCTTCTAGTGATGGTTCCCAACGCATAGGACGCCCATGTTTGTTATAAAACGGCTGGACCCGATCGATGCCATTTTCATCCTTAGTTCTTACCATAATGGCGTAATCACCATTACGAGGTGTTAACACGTCAGGGGTTATGAATAATTCTCCATTAATACGACTCTCAGGGGTTTTTGTCTCAACTACAGGAGCATTACCTGACGTGATCCCAAGCAACGTCGGACTGGTTGTTATAATCTCTTTGCGCTCACCGTACATCAGCCGTTCTTTTTCAGCTTTCCACTGCGCCGCCTGCCAGCCTGACGGCCCATATTGATAAAGCGCCTCCGGTGCATATTTCATAAACTGCGCTTCTCCGTTAACCTCGCTGATACTCCAGGTGCGGGCTATCTGCTGGTTGGTCATTTGCTTCGCTACGTCAGCGTTACCACCAGCAACGCGGTAGTTAATGTCATACAGCGTCTGATAGTCATTACGGAATCTAGCTGCTTCCGGCGTCTGGTCATCCGCAGACGGATCCCAACGGAACCACTGCGCCATATTGCTGACAGCAGAATTCATCGCCTTGCTGCGATTATTTTTGTACTCTTTTGAACTCTGCGTTGATGCCAATTGAGCTTTAAGAGCATCGGTCTGGTTGTACGTCAGGTTCTGCGCCTGCTCGATAGCCGCATCAGCAGACATGCCAGAATCTGTTAGTTGCTTAACAGTCAGATAAAAACCCTGCATATCCTTCGGCATATTTCCAATAGATGCATTGTCTGTTTCATATAACCGACTAAACAAATTCGCTGCATTTTTAACCACTTCCTGATTGCTGGATCTGGATACTGCTGAAAGCTGCGTGATGACCTGCGAAGGCATGATGCCAGTCTGAGCCACAAGCCGAACAACCCCATCATGAGTGGAGGCATCATTAATACGAAAGTTCTGCGCCATTTCTGTGTAATCAGCAGCTTTCTGCATTGATTTGTTGCTTGGGTCTAATTTTTCACCTATTGTCAGCGCCTCATTGAATCTGCGTGAATCACGTTGCGCCTGAATTGCTTCATTTGATCGCTGAAGCAATGCAGACAATTTTCCGTAAGCATCGAGTTTTAACGCATAGTGAGGATCGTTAACCTCAGGCTTCACTTTCTGCATTTCTTCTTGCTGCTGAGAAGGAGGTAAATACTGAATTGCCTGGAATATTCTCGCGTTATCAATCGCTATATCCAGTTGATTGATTATTTTATCTGCATTTTTTCCATACCCCCTGATGATAGTCTCCTGAGCCGGTATATAATCTGGAACCTCACCGTTATATAGCTGGGCCATGGTGTTATTAATAGCTGGCTCAAGCTGTTCTAATATTAACTTCCTTTGCTTTTCTATCTGACTATTAGCAAGGTTATCTATTTGATAAATAGTCAGCGGATCCATTCCAGTTTTATTTTTTCTATATCGGGAAAGCCACCCTTGTGTTTCTGATGGAAGATTTCGGATAAATTCTTCTTCTGATATTTCACCTTTACGTGGATCACCGACTTTGGCGATCAGTTTATCCACGTTACCCATCCCCCAGTTATATGCTGCTCCGGTCAATATTTCGGAGCCGTACTTACCATACAGTTGATTTACATAGTCACTGGCGAGCATTTCATGCTGTTGTTCGTCCGTAGGGTTGTATTTAACGCCACGCTTGGCCGCCAGTTCTTTCCCTGTGCCCGGCATTAACTGGTATTTCCCCTGGGCTCTCTCTCCAGAAGATGTTATCGGTCCTTCAAGAAGACTACCATCAGGATTAAAATGTCGATCACCTGATTCAACAAGGCGTATGGCACGCATGTCCATGCCTCCAGAATCATTTTTCTGAAACAGACCATTTAGCCATCCTTCTGGATTGGCAGCGGCATAATTCTTCGCCCGCATTTCTGTGGCACGGCGATCATCACTTTCTATTTCTTCCAGAATGCGTTCTTGTGACCATCCCCTGGCAGCTCCATATCTGGCAATGGCTACCATTCTGGAATTTCTGGCTAAAGTGGCAGTTTGCGGGTCATTCCAGGCATCCGCTTCATTTTGTATCCATAATTTTCTCGTTGCCTGATATTGCTCATCTTCATAGGCATTTGTCTGCCCTATCTCATGTCTGAGAACTCCAGTACTGAACTGAATTTTCTGTGTTCTGGCTTGTTGCAAAAACATATTTCTTGCTGCTTCATCAGTCAATGAAGCAGCTATTTCTTCCACATCCTGATCAAATCCAGATATGTACTCTTGCCCCTTACCAATCGCATTTTTGCCTTGTTGTGCATAAAAACCGGTTTGAGGGTTATAAAGACGTTCATTGCTGCGCTGATTAAGCTGAAGGATGGCATCCTGAGACAATGCAACATTCGCTTTCTGCCTGGCTTCACCATATGCCACCGCATACTGATCTGCGACATTCGCCAGCACCTGACCTGCTTGAGGAACATCGAAGGTCTGAAAACCACCGGTTTGCACACCACGACTTTGCACCTGGCGTCCGGATACTGTTGGTACGACTGGCATTATAATCCTCCGGGTAATCTGGTTCCTGCTGCTGCCCCGATTGGCGCAGGGGTGCTTTGAGTAAACGGACTCCACGTCCCACCAAACATCTGGTACGCACCGTATGCCTTCAGAGGCGCAGTGAGCAATGTTGTTGCTGATCCCACATTCCCCTGTTTACGGGCTGAACTGGCTTCTGCTTTATAGTTGGCAGCCTGAACCTGATAACCGTAAGCCTCGCGTTGCGCGTTATTCACCGTCGTCAGAGAATCAAGAGCGCCAAACTGGGCAGTGTCGCCAAATATATCCAGCGCGTTACCTGTAGATAAATCAGCGCCGGTAGCCCCCATTGTCGCCGCCTGTGTACCAAGCCGCTGTCGGGTCTCTCTGCGCCGTTGCTCAGCTTCAGCGTTACCTCTGTTTATTGCATCATTTGCCTGAGCAGTGGCTATATCTGCGTTCGCTTCTGCAACCTTCGAGGCATACTTTCCCTGTTGGTACTGGGTGTATGCCTGAATGCCACTCATGGCGAGCATTGCGCCACCAGCAATAACCGGATCGCACATTATTTTCTCTCCATGTGAAATCTGTGGAAATTAAGACCAAGAGCACCATAAGGCGCGGCTTCTTCAAGCCTGAATCCAAGCCAGTGCAGCCATGCTTTGGCAACATGGTTTCGCTCGTCGACATAGTTTTCCAGGCGCGGATAAACTGCCAGCATCTGCTGCAATACAGGTCGGCAGTGGCGAAGAAATGTCCTCTGATATTTTTCAATACGGCTGGTTCCGACCAGCCAGGGCGTACCATTGCCACCGATCATTGACGCCGGAGATACGCCAAACATGGTTACCAGTTCTCCGTTCGCGAACCCTGACCAGGCCATAGTCGCAGTGCGCAGACCAACACGCAGCGCATCTTTGGTAGTCATCAGCGATACCGCATACAGTTCGTCAATATCAGCCTGACGAACATCCGGCAAAATCATCTGAAGATGCTCTTCGGTAGCGGGAATAATTTGAACATCGATCATCAGAATCCCCCAACAGTAAGGCGAGGAATAACGGCAAGAACAGACAGCGGCAACGGATCAAGCTGACGGATTTTTACACGTCCGTTTTTGCCCCAGTTACTGTCCAGTTTCACTTCTACTTTTCCGGTAGCATCATCAACAGGATCATCGTAGAACTCGAATTCACGCTGTGGATATTCGTACCATTTACCGCCGGGCGTAGTCGCCCAGATGCCGCGACTGGCATTCACAACCAGAGTAACGGACGGGATCACCTGTTTTTTGTCCAGCAGCGTTTCCTGTCCGTTAATGTTGATATCCAGTGTTTCGAATTCAGCAGTTATTGGCAGGCCGATGTGCACAACAGCTCCCGGTGATTCCAGCGTGACGGCACCTCCGGAAACCACTTTCTGTGGCTCCACGTTCGCATCAGAGAGAATGTTTACGGTCTGGCCTTCAAGATGAGACAGGCCTCCAAATGTCCGGCGCGCCATCTGCCAGTTCGTGGTGGCCACATTCCTGAGGGATGGCGGGACGTTCCTGTTAGCGCGAACCACTACAGCGGTATTGCTGGTTACAGAAATAATGTCGCAACGTAATTCTTTTGACACTTCATCGCCAGTATCAGGATCAGTTCCGACATAAGGGAACTGTAGTTGCGCGCCGACATCACTACTGGTGAAGTACGCACCACCAGAAACACTGATTGTATATTCCGCGCGATAATCCCATTCGCCAGAACCACCAGTGATGGTCATCGTTCTGTCAGACGTATTTCTTCCATCATAGCTAAGGCCAGAATCAACAAAGAAAGCATCTTCATCGCTGGTAAATAAACGGCTGGACAGTCGCTCGATGTATCTCACTGTTTGCCCGTTAACGGTTCGGTTAACGACGAAATACACCGCATCTTCATTTCCTTCGCTGATACTGCATGTGCTTTCATATTTTCCGGTACTGGATTGTGGTGCCCATGCAAAAACCTGCTGATCACGCAAATAGGTCATCACCAGTAATTTACCGTCATCACGAATGCAGAAGGCGCTGGAGTAAGGGACAATAGAGAAGCACCAGTCAACAATGCTGTGCTTCTGAAAAAGATGATTGGCAAGGATGGTCAGGTCGTTCCCCTGATAGCCGTCAACATCGAATGAGTAGGCCAGATCACGGACAACACTGCCTTTCTCCTGGACGAACAGAGCAATATTCGCCACGGCAATTGGTGGGACATTGCTCGAGCCATTTGATCCCTGAGAGCTGAATGCAAATGATGATGGGGTTAACACTTTGTTCTGGTCGCCGGTGATGACGTACTCACCTCCGGAAGTCAGTGCCACCAGCGAACCGACATCAATCAGGTGGCGGATCTCATTAACCTGACGCCCGGCATAGGTGTAGATAATTCTGTCGTTATCCTGCGTAGGATTGCTTTTGCCAAAATCCTTATAATCCCCGGTACGGCTGGCCCAGATAGTCTGAGGAAACGCAGTCGATGCGGCGAAGTAAAGACGTTGTTGATAATAAACAACAGTGCCAGGATAACCATTAACACTGTTCCAGGCATATTTAGCCCATTTATAGCTGGCATTATCCTCGCCAACGACCTGCGAAGGGATATAGGAAATCACCTCGGCAGTTGCAGTAGTGCCGTTTACAGCAGTGATACGGGCAATGCCAAACCCACTGTGCAGATACTCCCACTCAATGCCAGTATCATCATCACCGGATCCGCCCCAGCCATCCCATGATGTGCCTTCTGTATGCGAAGGGCGCAAAGTACCAGTTTTGCCTGCTGTAACGGCGCGATAGTAGTTACTGTCTGCACGGCGAATATCGCCAATCGACGTACTCTTACTGGTTTCCCATACCGGCACTGAATCCACTGCTGGCTGTTCCAGATAGAACAATTTGCCTACCTGCTCCGCGCCAAAAATAGAGGCGCTTGCCGTTAACGTAATTGTCCCGGTGCTGGCGCTGGCATAAACCGTCACTGACTCGTCAATATTGATATCTTCAAATGGCCCGTTCTTCGTTACCACATCAACCAGTTGCCAGTTGTCATGCGCATAGCGACGCAACTCTTTCGGCGGGTATGCCGGGTGAACCAGCGTAAGCACGTCGGCGCTTTGCGTGAATTTAATTCGGAACAGATCGGCTTCAGTATATGGCGTGGCAATTTCATAAATAACATTGCTGCTGTTCAGCACCAACGCACCATCTTTGATAACGCGCATGTACTGGTGTCCGAACTCCAGAGCATAAGTCTGAACCGTCGAGAACTGGAACGGGATCAGGCGGCATTTCCGATTTGGGTATTTGGCGGCACCGACAAAACGCGTACCAGGTCGATTCTCAACGCCGCCATACTGCCGCACGATAAAGTTATCGCACTTGCGCAATGCCACCTGGTACTTCGCCATGTCGATACGACCGTACAACGACGGTCCAATCTCACCACCGGCAAAGCTGGGCTGGATCCAACTGATAGCCATCAGGACAACCTCGCAATGGTAAACTCGTCAACCGGTGGCAGTGGTTCCTGTGATTCATTCTGGCTATGCGAGCCAGCACTAAGAATCACGCGATTGTACATATTGAGGGCAAACGTACCGAGGTCTGCATTCCCAGTCAGCGCCATGTTAATAGCTGCCGCAAGACGCCAGGCCAACGCCTCCATAAAAATGGCATCAAACATGTTCACATCTGTAACGCGAGATACATACTTGAGCCATGCCTGCGGCTGGTCTGTGTAGATCAACTTTCCTGTTCCGTTGGTGTCTGCACCAACTTCGTACTGAACGCGCATTGCTGCTGTTGGATTGCGTACACCAGGAAGCATAATTTCAGTAATGCGCAGACAATCGGACGGGTACTGGTACGCATATTCCCAGTCAGGCGGTGGATTGTTCGTATCTGCAAGCGCCACGCGTTTGGTAGCAAAGTTCCAGTCAAAATCAGAAAGCACAGCATCACGGCAGGCCTCAAAGTGCAGCGAACATTCCCCCGCTTCCTTGCTGGCTTCCGTCAGGCTGTTAATGCTGCGGCTATTGCCAATATTGGACAGCGCACGATTGCAGATCTCTACTACAGAGGCCATTACTCACCCCCATTGCCGTACAGGGTTTCAGCCGCTGATTTTTCTACATCCCCGGAAACAGGAGCGATCGCCATATCAGTGATCTGCAGATCGGCGCTGCGATTAACACCATCGTCAGTTTCTCTGGCAGACAGGCCTCGAATAACAGCCTTTGCAGTTATCATCACTTCTGTTCCGACGCCCTGAGGTTGCGCCTTCAGCTTATTCAATGTGTCGTTATTAAGAGTGATGCACAGCCCCCACGGGTATTCATCGCGAGTTCTGGTTTCTCCGCTCTCATCCTGGTAGCTGTCAGTGCCGGTTTTGAGGTTTACGAGTTCCATATACACTCCTGCAATAAAGGGGCCGAAGCCCCTTGTCTGATCCGCGAGGCTTACACGCCCAGTTCTTTACGCTTATCTGCGATCTTCTCGCGGAGCGTTTCGGCTTTGGCGTTATGGTGTGGCTTCTCGTTAAAGAGCAATTCGTACTCTTCACGGAGCTTATCCAGTTCACCATCATCTGACACATCGTTGATGATTTTGGTGCTGGTTGCTGCCATTGACACCTTTCCTGCAATTTTTGCTTTTGCCTGTCTGGCTGCATCGTTAACAGGTTCCAGTGCGCTACCGGGCTCACCTTCGTATTCGATTTCTGCCCCCTCCGGCCACAGAGTGTTATGGATATGAGAGAGGCGCAGAACGCGGTATCTTGGTTTCTCACCTGACATCGATATCACCTTAACCAGTTACTTTTGAGCGGATCGGATACGGCGTATTGGCATCAACATCAAGACTGATACCAGCAGTGAATTCGCCAGCCGTTAGTGGGCCAGTTGCGACGGAGTAGTTAACACGCAGATATCGCTGAACACCGGCAGGCACCTTTGCAGAAACAACTCGTTTACCTGCTGTCAGGGCGGTCTTTGCCAGTGCGCCACTATCATAAATAGTGGTCCATGAGCTGTTATTCTCACTCGTCTGCAACTGGATGTTTACAGTTGCATCACCGCTTGCCGCGGCGGCTGTGTTAACCAGCGCCCAAAACTCAAGCGGGTAACCCACGCCGATATCACGACGTTTTCCGTCAATTGGACCGAGATCGATTACGTCAGTAGAAGCCGCGGTATTCGTAACCGCCTGAGCTTCGGAGAACATCAACAGTTTGTCGGTGATCATCTTCTTTCTCCATTAGTGGGTCTGTTACGACCCACAGGTTAATAACAGGCGTTACACCACGCGGGCTTCTGTTTCCAGAAGCGCATCAGTTTCACGGATTGGTACACCACGGAATGAAGTCCACCACTCGCCTTCTGTCTCTTTTACGCTGATCGCCAGAGATGTTTTCTCCAGAGATTGCAGATCAAGAGCCTGGCCTACAGTGCGGTTCATGTAGAACACCGGGCGACCCATGCCACGATTTGGAATGCGATGCAGTGCTTTAACCATCAACTTCGCAATATTTGCGGCAGAGGAAGGTTCTGAAAGATTGCTGACATCGATGTTTGCAATGCGAACAACATAACGCCAGTCACGCAGAGCAAGTCCGTTGTCCCATTTGTAATGGGTACGGTAGCCTTCGTACTTGCCGCCATTCGCATCTTCCAGTGTCACCTGGCCTTTATCTTCCATCTGGATGCCAGCCTTCTGCCCTTTCGGGAAGATGCCATGCACGGTGTTTTCGCCCCACACCACTAACCAGATTGAGGTGTTATCTGTACCCGTGCCACCAGCATCAATGATGTTCTGAGCATTACCCGCAGACAGGCTGGAATAGCGGGAGGACAGTCCCATAAACTGCTGAGGGTTAACGCTGGAATCACCATAAAACAGCGTCTGCGCCATCTGCTGATTCATCGCTTCAATAAATGCGCGGTCTTCAGACAGGCGGAATTCAGCGGTATTGCCGTTCAGATCAGCCAGTGACTTATCGACTTCAGCATAGGTTTCCAGCATGCCAACGGAATCGGTTACCTGCACTGTGGTTGATTTGCTTGGCTGTACGCCATAGTTCAGCAAACGCCAGGTAGCTGAAGGTAAACCAGAACGAATGGTGGTTCGGTGTCCGGTAGGAAGGTTCCCTTCGACAAAAGGCATATCCTGAAGGATCGGGTTAGTTTGACCGAGAAGCTCGATAATCTTATCGACTTTCCCGTTTGGATCGACGCGCTTACCCCAGTCAGCCAGCGTTAGCGCAGTTAAGCCTTTAACAGCCATTGTCATTTCCTCTCTTATTTGCCATAGAGCACTTCGGCCGCACTACGCTGGCCTTCATTACCACCGGTGACCATGCCATCTTCAGACATCGCCTTTCCGATTTTCACGAACGTTTTGACCAGATCAGGGTGATTACCCAGCCCGGTGGTGTTCAGATATTCTTTGAGTTCAGGTGTCCCGAACTGGTCAAGCGCACGCTGTGCGGCGCTAAGGTTAGAAATCAACTTGTCGCCACCGATTTCTTTGTCAGCTTTTACATCCGCAGCCCACTGCTCGGTTGTTTTCTGCCAGGCTTCTGCCTGGCGCTGCTGAACACCTGCCAGAATCTTCGGATAAGCATCAACCAGCTTTTGCGCTTGCTCGTTGGTCAGGTTAAGTTCTCGCGCCACAGGCTCGAATTCCTTCAACGCTTCTGTATCCAGCTCTACGCCTTCGGCAGCCTGAAACTCGTACTTCTCAGGCGCACCCTCTGGTTTATTGCCGTCCTTTTTTTCATCCTGCTTATCGTTTTCAGGCTTTTTGTCATCAGCAGGTTTATCGCCATCAGCAACAGGTTGTGGCTTATCACCTTCCTGTTGTGATGGATCACCAACTGGAGCAGGGTTATCACCTGCAGGCGCTGACGGTTCTGACGCAGCCGGAGCTGCTCCACCATCGACTGGTTGCTCATTGCAAAGACGGCGATACAGCAAACGCTCAAATAAATTCATGATCACTCCTGTTCACTGGCCTCTTTGGCCATCTTCAAATACTGTTCAGGGCAATGCGCCATAACGCGCTGAAACAGTTCCAGCGCCAGATTGCGTTGCCCCTCATTAAATGCCATTGCCATAGCGTCCATCGGTGAGATAGCGGAAAACACACGGCCTTTCTCCAGCACCGACCAGACAACGCGACGCCCCTGTTCACTGCTCATGACAAAGCGAATGTCATCAATTTCACGCTGCGCCATGTCACGTTGCTTACGGGCGTTTTCTTCTTTCAGTTGATCGTCTTCGTAATCTGTCATTGTGATTGCCCACCCTGACCACTAACTGCATTCGCCATAGCTGACAAAACACTCGGATCCGAAGTTTTAGCTTCGCTTAGCGTCTTGGCACCCTGTGCCGCCGCCATTCCCATCGCCATCATTTGTTGCTGCTGTTGCTGCTGTGCCCGTTGCTGGCGAGCCTGCTCAACCTGTTCCTGCGGAACAATGACGGTTGGAGACACTCCGGACATATCAGCGAATGCATCGATCGCCTGATCAACATTGAGTTTGTCGAGAGCTTCTGGTTTCGCTTGCGCAAGTTGACCAATGAAGTTGACCGTAGACGCCAGACTGGACAGGCCGATAGACTTCTGCGCCTGAGCCATGACGGAAATGTATTCGACCTTCAGGGGCATACCTTCCATCGCGTCAGGCGGTGGCGGCAGCATGTTTTTACGCACCATCATCGAGAAAGAGCGGTCAATGAGAGGATTAAGACATTCGTCGTTCAGACGCTCCAGAACCGGCCCCAACATCAGAAGTTTTTCTTCTTTCATTTCGATCACCGCTTCAACAGGCATCGAGCGGGTATTGATGTTCTGCAACATCATGAACAGATCGACAAAGTAGGCGCTGTTAATGATTTGACGGGTGTCCTGAATGTCTGCCACCAAATCTGCTGTACTGGGGTTAACCAGATAAGCAGGCCTGAAACCATCCTGACCAGTAATCTGATCGATATACGTGATGTCGCCAGGAAGAAGGGAGGCACGCTGATTCTTGAGGGAAGTCGGAGCAACCATCGGCGGATTGGTGGCTTTATCAATCAACTCCGACTTGCGCTTCTGGAGAAGCTGCAATGCCTTAACAGGTCCAAGCGCCAGCATACCCGGGCATGATGATCCATAAACATCTTCACCGTTAACTTCCCAGCGCGGAGCCATAATTGGAAACTCATCGAATCCGGACTCACGCAACAACTTGTCGTTATCGCCACCAACCTCGTAATAAACCGATTTGAATGGCTTGTTCTTGCTATCCAGCTTCGATGTATCGCGGTCAATGTTCGGGTAAACCGAATGCATCACTTCAATCCACTTCTCGTAGGTGCCGCTTTCCCACATGCTTTTTACGGATTCGCTGACGTTATTTAGCCCGAACTCCTGAACAAGCTGACGAACAGTCATAGAGAACTTGCGAAAACAGGTGTCCACACTGCCACGAGGTGAGTTAGCCAGGTAGTAACTGCCTATCGGGAATGGCATTGTGCGAATGATGTCCTCGTCATCCTCCAGCACTGCCATTGCACCAGTGCTGTATGTGCCGAGGCTTCCGTATAACTGCGGCAGCGACTGATAGAGATTCGACTTATTGAACATATCGTTCATACGGTTCTGCACCGCCTCAAGCCACAACTTAACAGGGCCATAATCCATCATTTCAGGATCTGGCGTAGCCAGGCGAAACCACGGACGCGCGGGGCTTGTGATGCCTGACATCATGCCGCTGGCGAGAGTGCGCGCCGCCATAGTCCCGGTCGAATCAATAATGCGTGTATTGCGTCGATCGTTACGGTTGACCTCAGAAGTCAGAAAGCGGGAACCACGCGGGTTGATGTAATCACTCAACTCGCGCCAGTGCGGCTCGAACGACTGACGCTCGCTTTCAAGTTGTGCGAACTGTTTGTTCAATCGCTCTTTAGTTGTTTCCGCCATTTCAATGACTCCGGTTACTGACCAAGCAGCGTTTTACCGCTGGTATTAGCGGTTGATGTGTCGCCCTGAGAACCGGTAAGCAGCGTAGAACTACGACCAGCAGCAGCGCGACGGCGACGAGTTTCTTCGTCGCGGGCATCAACAACGGCGGCATCCTGCTCCTGTGGTGCTGCCTGAACTTCTGGTGTTGCAGGCACTGATGGTGAGCTACCCATGCACATATCAATGACTCCGTACGCAATTAAATTATTACCAATTTAACCACATATGATTTATTTATCGTAGATGGTTGACATTTAATGCACGAATTATTACCCTTCAGGTAAGTAAATAGTTCATTCCGGTTATTAACCTGACTGGCTTGTCGTTAAATTGAACAGGTGGAGTGAGCTTTTATTTTGAGCAGTACGGCGTATGGCACATGCGCCGATAGCGGTCTGGATACGTTTAAGGGGCACCCTCCCTTGCTCGGGCAAACGAACCAGGTAGCCGGAATGTGCAAGTCGAGCGGTTTTATTCCGCGCACGGGGATTCACCATCCCGGCGATTCGGTGTGACGCCTCGGAAGAGACGAGGGTGCAACGATGAGAGCATTTATGGAGCCGCGACAAAGTGTGGCGCCTTAACAGGCTAAGTGCTCTCAGCGTTGTGGCATTAGCTCAGTTGGACAGAGCAACCGCCTTCTAAGCGGTTGGTCGCAGGTTCGAATCCTGCATGCCACGCCAGAATCACGCCTAAGGACCGTGATGCCAGAAGTTCCAGGGGCTTGGCGGTGATGGTTTCCCTTGAAGGACTATCACCGCCCTTTTTACAGCAGGACGCCATTGCGATGACTTCATGCTGTAAACCAGTACAGCCACGGAAGGCATAACTCATTGCTTCCAGTTCGCCCGGTTCGCCGGGCATTTTTTTAAGGTGAGATTAGACTATGAGTGACAAAGACATTGAATCTGAAATTCAGGCTAAAGGTTTAGCCGCGCCGCGCGTTACGCCAGACCATATCGAGAGCATTATTGCTCAGGAGGCATATTTCACAGCAGAAGATGGTGTCTTTGGCGTAGCCATAAAAGCGAAACATACTGGCGGAGAGGTAAACTACCAGCCGCACGAATCACTTTCTCTGCTGACGTTCTGCGTTCTGGTGCTGCGCAACGGCTTCACCGTCACCGGAGAGAGCGCCTGTGCAAGCCCGGAAAACTTTGATGCGGAAATTGGTCGGAAGATTGCCCGGCAGAATGCTGTAAACAAAATCTGGATGCTTGAAGGTTACTTGCTGAAGCAGAAGTTAAGCGAGCAATAACACCGTGACATGTCACAAACAGCCAGCCGATGAGCTGGCTTTGTTTTATCCTCACCAGAGGATATCTCCGTCATTATCCCCGCTAACGGATTAAGCATAGGGATCGTAATCTGTAATGGCCTTGCCTTGCTGGTTCTGCTGCCCGGGAATTCGCAGACGCTTAGACACAGGGAACGCAAACGTCAGCAGTAGCGCATCGCCTTTACCCGGCGAACGCCCAAGCCGCTCCTTGATATCTTCCTTCGGTTCGATAACGATTTTACCGTCCACTCGAACTTTGTACTCTGCCGCCGACAGGTCGTCTGCTGTTTCCTGGTCATCCAGCATCCCGCCCAGCCTCAGCCATGTCTTGCATGAGTTGAACATCTCCCCACGCTTGTTGAGCATCTGCGGGTCAGTAGACGCGCCACCGAACGGAACAAGTTGCCATGTACGACCCCAGCCGTCACCGATTGACTTCAGACCAGTTCCGTAACCGAAGTCGATGAACACTGCGTCAGCCTGGTACTGGTCTTCAAAGTCAGCGATACGCTTCGCCATTATCAGATCGTCAGTGGTCTTGTTGCCAGTCCACAGCACCTTACTGTGCAGCCCCTGCCGCAGGTATATCACAGCGTCATCAACTCCGGAGTATGCCGGGTCAACGCCGATTATCACCGGAGCATGTGCAACCTGCGCAGCGGTTACCACCCGTTTCATTGCCTCATCAGTAAGACCGGTAGGGATAAACTGCAATTCAGATGCATCAGGGAATATGCCGCGCACACGGATTTTAACGAAGTCGCTGTCTTCCCCGTAGTCATCAACCCATTTCTGCAACTGCTGTTTGTTAGTACCTTCCACCGTCCGGCTGTCAATCTGCGCAGTTTTCCAGCGGTGTTTGTATTTGCGGAAACATTCGCGAAAACGCCCGGTATTACGTGTAGGGTTTCCGAACGCCACCCAGATAATCTCAGTGTCTTCGTCCGTAAGCGCACCCTCAGCAACTTCCCACACCAGATCCGCAATGTTCGACGCTTCATCGAATACCACGATGATGCGTTTGCGCTCGTTGTGTAGTCCGGCGAATGCCTCAGTGTTGTGCTCAGACCAGGGGATTGCGTCAGCTCGCCACCGCTTGTCGTGCCCAGGATCATTGCTGTACATCGCAGTAGCGGTACAGGTAAACCAGTCTTTCGTGATAGCAAGGTTCGACCACTTGATAATTTCCGGCCAGGTCTTCGTTCGTAGCTGGTTGTCGGTGTTGGCGGTCACCACGACCTTACAATCCTCGCAAGTGGACATGCCCCAGTTGATCAGCATTGAGATGAATGCGGATTTACCAATACCGTGACCAGAAGCGCGTGCCAGCATAAGCGGCTGATAGCGCGTCTCTGGATTCTGCAGGTGATCACGTATCTCTCGGAACGCATCAGCCTGCCACTGACGTGGGCCGGTAGCATGTGCCAGTTCAGTCCCCTCTTCCCCCCACGGGAACGCATAGAGGGCATAGCCAAGCGGATCGTGAGTGAACCCTGCAATATCCTCGATCAACTGCTCTTCAGGAGATAACGCTGTATCTGTCACTGATTACCATCCTGACGTTCTTTGAGTCGCTTCCTGGCTGCCGCTATGCGATCAGCAATTGTCACATTCACATTAACATCCAGGCGTTCTTTGAATGCATTGACGTCGACGTGCTTACCAATCAGTTCGAGGTTCTTCACCTTGTCAGGCCATTTAATTTTTTTGAGAATTGTCTCTATCGAATCCTCGTTCATGTTCATGATGGTCGATGACAGATCAAAGCCACTAAGCGTAGTGCGCCAGATTTTCGGCCACTCGCGGATTGGCTTAAGGCTCCCATCGTCATTGAGGATATCAATCACGTCCATCTGGTCGATCTCCACCAGGCGCATGAGAACGTAATCGGCACTGACGCGCATTCGTTTGTTGCGCTCCTCCATCAACTCGGCAATCCGTTTTTGAATGCGTTCATCGCGCATCATGACACTGGCTTTAACTGCCGCTGTATTTGGGGAGAATCCTGCGTTAATCGCTGCCTGAGTCTGGTTTTCAGGCGTTTTGATGTATGACTGGCAATAAGCCTCCTGCATTGCGGTTAGTGGCTTAAATTGCGTTGATTTGCGTTTATAGGTTTTAGGTTCAGCAGGCATCATAACCACCGTGGTAATAGTTACCGTTGTGGTAATAGTACCATGCAAAATAAAGCCGCCATAGTTGGCGGCAGTATTCAAAACCCATCAAATTCATCATGCATAATCTACTCGTGACATGTCACACTATTAATTTCGTTTCATGCCAGCCTTTAGTCACCCAGCATTGCGAGTCACCATTACACGGGCATGAATTAACGGGAACTCTCTCGCCGCACTTACCGCAAAGTTTTCTGCTGATCGATTTTATACGCCCGCGCACACGTGCATCATCCTGGCGGATCAGCAGCGCGATGTACTCGGCCATTTCATAGGGATCGCGACCAGGGCGCCGGGCGGCGCAGTTCCGCGCCAGCATTTCCTGCTCCTGCTTATCCAGCACCAGTTCAATTTTGCGCTCACCGGCGGCGGACTGCCGAGCGCGCTGCGCGGCTTTGCGTTCTGCGGGGGATTTAGCCACGAATCGCACTCCACGCCAGATTGATTAATGACTCCCAGGTAATATAAACCCGGATACCAGCAACCAGGCCGAAACCAATCACCATGGCATAAAGCAGAGCGTTGCACTTGTTCATCACTTCACCTCCTGCGGCGGTTCTGGTAGCGGCATCCAGTGGGTTACTTTCGATGCCGGTTCTTCCCCATCGTCAGTAACTGCCCACCATTTGTTTCTCGACCAATCGTAATACCCTTCGAAGGTATCGCACTCAGTCCAGCCGTAAGACTTACCCCAACACCAAACATACTGTTTATCGTTCGGCATTCGCTCACTACAGCTTATCCAACCATCCGGAGTTGCCGGAGTTGGTCCATCGAATTCGGGCATGTCAGGACCTTTTCTGATAGCTTTAGCCAGCTCCAGCGGGTCATCGTAAAGCCAGTCGCCAGTTTGTGGGTGATTTGCTTCTGCAAGCTGCGCAGCCCATTCAAGACCATCTTTTTGACCTTGGAGATAATCAAGCGGCAACTCTTCATGATTACTTGCAGGTTCGGCACTATGAAGCATGGCAGCGCGGCAGGCGTTCCAGCCTCTTACCTCTGCAATAGCGGCAACCGCATCAACCGCGTACATGCTAAGAGGATTAGGAATTGGTTTTTCTTCCGGTACTACTGGCGCTGGAGGGGTGGCGTAGAGTGGAACTCCTCCCCCTCCACCAGAAAATTCATTGCGAGCGTTATACTCACGACCATCTGCGTCATCACGCATCCACGCCACCGGCTCTGCTTCCAGCGATGCCAGAGCAATTTCATAAGCACGGCGCTCAATATTGTCTCGCACGTCCAGGCTGCCGATTCGCTCTTTGATTTCTTTAATCAGTTCTTTGTCGGTAAAAGTGGTCATGTCACTCTCCTTTGATGCGAATGCCAGCGTCAGACATCATATGCAGATACTCAACTGCATCCTGAACCCATTGACCGCCAATCCCGTAATAGCGATGCGTAATGATGTCGATAGTTACTAACGGGTCTTGTTCGATTAACTTCCGCAGAAACTCTTCCAGGTCACCAGTGCAGTGCTTGATGACAGGAGTTTTCCCAGGATGGCGAACAACAAGAAACTGATTTCCGACTTCACGGACTTCGTTGCTTTTCAGTTCTGCAATGCGCTTCTCTGAGGCTTCCAGCTTCTCTCGCATATCGTCAACGTACTCGACCAGAGAACCGCCAGCAGGAATTTCGCACTCCTCGACCAGTTGGAAGTAGATATCAGCTGCGGCCCGTGTGTTGCTATGCCTAGCGTCGCCCATCTCACCTTCACGAAGAGCATCGCGTTCGGCGGTAAGATTGGCTATTTTGCTGTCTTTGCCTTCCAGCTCAACGCGCAGCTTCCCTACCGTTAGCGCAATATCCTCGTTCTCCTGGTCGCGGCGTTTGATGTATTGCTGGTTTCTTTCCCGTTCATCCAGTAATGCCAAGACGGTAGCCGGATTAGCTGCGGCGATGAATTCAGCATTGGCCTGCTGTTCCATTTGGAAATCTTCATCGAAACCGCTTTCAGGATGCGCTCCTTCAATTCTGCAAATGGGAAGATATCCAACAACGTCACGATGAATTAGCGCATCATCACAATCAAATCGGCTCTCTCCATATTCGAGCGACCATACACCACACGTTGCTTTTTCTGCCTTGGCACGCAGTGCCTGATAGTCAATCTTGCTCATGTCACATCACCCTGAATCCGTTGCATTTACGTAAAAAATCGCAGATATAGCCCTTCATTTTTTCATGCCAATCCCGATCATTCCCATTGCACCAACCATCAGGTGGAGTCCAGTTTTCTATCAGAGCAGCCATTTTCTTTGCTTTCGCCGGAGTAGCTGTTGCGGTATCGCAGTAATGACGAGTGTCAACAAACTTATCCATGCCATCGATATCAAGTACGCAAAACCATGTGTGATTCGGCATTTCAACAGATGGTATTTGTTGCCCACGTCGACGTTTATCAATAAGACATACAGTCATGGTTCCACCTTCTCTATTTGCTTAAGACCGTCTCTCACTGCATTAAGTACGCGTTCCAGATACTGGTATTTCGGGTTTGGTATCGTTGGCCAGTTGGCATACCACGGCTCATCACCAAAGAGATTCAGTAGTTTGTTACCGACGCCGAAACAGCAGCAGCTTTCTTTTACGTCATCGGCGTTTTCCGCCTCGTACCACATTTCGCGAGCCAGTACGGCGTCGATTTCTCTCTCTCTTCGTAACTTTATGATTTCTGACTTCACGAAAAGCAGATTTGCATCGTTGTCATCGTCGACCGTGCTTCGCAGTTGAGGGTCGAAATTGTCGATTAGATAGTCGTTGCTGACTCGCTTAATGAACGTCTGCACATCATCACCGCCCATAGCAAACCAAGCCGCAGTCCACGCTTTTCCGTAGCAGGTGATGGTGATTCTTCCCTTTCCAGGTTCATAGTTTTCAATCATCACTCGAACCGGATCTAGTCTCTCTGCACCGGTTATAACGAATGACAACACATCAATCTTTTCAACCGTTACACTCACTGGTTGCCTCCTTTGCGAAGCTGTTCCGCACAATGCAGCAGGGCGTCCGTCGCATATTTAAGCCTCACTAGCTCACCATCATCCATTCCCGCGAGATTCGCGTGTTTAACGAACGCCGAGCAAAGGTCATTAAACGCCTGCGCACGTACTTCAGCCAGGAAAGCATCGGTGGCTGGAGTTTCGATATCGTTAATTTCAGGAAGAATCTCTTCCCATGTAGCGATATCGCCATTCAAATGCCATCCGGCAATTCCACTGGAGTTATCCGCAACACTCCGAACGGCTTCAATAGTTTCATGCATTGCCGCACTCTCCGCCGCCAGCGCATTAGCACGCACCAGTTGCACTTCCAGTTGCGTTGCCAAATCGCTGATCAGCTTTGCCACACTGCGCATATCAACGGCACCACATTCTGCTTTCAGTTCCGAAGCCATCTCATGCCCGGCGGCAACTAACCCTTTGATATTACTTTCCATCTTTACCCTCGCTTATCCACATAACTTATTGATTACATTGATAACTAAATAGATCGTCGATTCAGAACTCTTCGATGTTCCAGCCACCACCTGCTTTCTTTGGTTTAACCGTTACCCCGATGATTCGGAACGGATACTGATCTGCGGCGACTTTGGTTTTCACTCTGGCGTCATCGGTCCAGAATCCCCCTTTCACTTCGTGCAGCTCCATCTCGCCGGTGGCGAGCATCACAGCGAAATCGGGCGTATAGAACGTGTTATTAGCTAACCGCAGCTTGATACCCTCGAATCGATACCAGGCGATTTCCCCTGCACGTTTACGCAGCTCAAGGTGCTGGCAATACGCAGATTCTGTTTTGTTCATCTGGCCTGTTTTGAGTCGACCAAGAGCCTGTATCTGTTTTCTCATGATTTACCCCTTAGGTAATTAAAAACCACATAAGACATGAAATCAATAGAGATTAGAACATTTTATTACCTTCCAGGTAATCATATAGACGTAAAAAAATGCGCTATCGCGCTGGTATTACTTGATAAATCCTGCCGCCTTTCCCCGCCTGTATTCCTCCATCAGCCACTGCGCCGGTGTTATTCCCCCAAGGGTGGCGGCGTTAGGCATGCACCCGAAACTTCGCCCTGGTGGATGGTAAACGTCTCTCCCTGTGTCCGGAGGCGTACTCATGGGCTCTGGCTTTGCCTGTATGCTGATCACCGGATCGGGTATCTGCTGTCCGGAAGCCACCTTTTTCGCCCAATCATCGAGCAGCCTGCGTGCGTGTTTCTCAACCTCAATCTCGCTAAGCTGGCGCTGATACATTGCACGGCGGGTATCACATACGACCCAGTACATAACCGGATGTCGCCACGGGAATCTTTCGGGACCACCAGGATATAAACTTTTTTCCTTGCTGTACCGGTGAAACTCCGCCATCACATCGTCAATGGTGACGCCAAGAACCATCTTGCTGTCTTTGCACCACTTGATAAATTGCCCTGGAGACGGCCAGAACGGAGATTCACTGGCGCGGGCGTGGCGCATACCAGCAGAAACCTGTTCACGGGTTCGGATCCCCCCTTCGGCAAACGCAGCAATCCACTGCTGTTTTGCAGCAACTTCCTGCTCTGGCGTCTTCAGGTTGGTTACCACTGCCGCCGGAAACAGTTGTTTCAGCTGTTTAAAAAGGGCATCAACAAGCCTCTCTGCTGACATGTTCACCACATTGTCATTGTTGACGTACTGATGCTCATAACCTGACATGCGAGAAAGGGCTTCTCCGTCACGGTTTTGTATCGCGGTAAAAACGTTGTTCACAAGAAATCCTCCCATGCTTCAGGGCTGTTCCAGTGCGGAACGTTGTTATCAGGTAATGTTGATTGCTTCTGTCTGCTAATCTGCAGCCGCCTTGCCAGCTTCTGCTCCCACTGTGCCTGATGGTATGCCTTACCCTCAGCCATCCAGTAAATTCTGAACTCTGCAAGTTCCTGTGCCGTTGGCAGACTGTCCAGGTAGATCCCCTGCAATGAGCTTTTCCGAAGAAAGTCATCTGATGGCTGCCATTGTTCATGCATGACAAATTTGCCTAATTGCCCTGGCCCACCAGGAGGAACAAAGTTATTCATCACGGCGTTGTTTGCTCCGGGGTCATGAGGCACAGAATCCCCGCTTTTTGTCCTGCTCTCCCTCTCTTGGTTAAATGACTGGTTATATGACTGGTTCTGGATCCCGTTTTTGGGATCATTCAACATCCCGTTTTTGGGATCATTCAACATCCCGTTTTTGGGTATATTCCCGTTTTCGGTAACATTACCGTTTTCGGGTTCATTGCCCCCCTCCCGGTTGCCTTTAATGTTCCCGTTTTTGGTTATATTAAGAGAGAAAACCCGCA
>OODE01000761.1_pt1 | contig 25051 bp, 20 predicted proteins | sample 1671771 | NCBI WGS metagenome assembly OODE01 (sample SAMN06348191, study PRJEB24527) | human gut metagenome | biome: human gut; feature: ankylosing spondylitis patient; material: feces | host: Homo sapiens | place: China | collected 2015-10 | reverse complement strand
AAATTTAATAAAAAAAAAGAAGAGAGGAGTAGGGGTTTTGAGAGCTGTGCTTGTCTTATAGGTACAAAACATCATTATAAAAATATATACGAGGTATGAAAAAGTTGATTTTATTGGTGGCCGTGGCCCTAAGTAGTGTGATGGTGAACGCCCAGTCCCGTTGGTTGGTTACGCCGGAAGCCGGTCTGACCGTGAATAAGGAGAATGAGGGGAAAAGTGAGACAACCTTGGGATTCAAGGTCGGTGCCGGTGTATTGTACCAGATAAAGGAGGCGCAAGGAAATAAGCCCTCTTTTGGCTTGAAGTCTGGTTTGTATCTATTGATGCAAAAGGGCGATTTGCATACATGGAATGACGGGTATTATTCGGTAGGGAATCAAAACAATCTTTATCCCAATGGTAGTTATGGCAAGGTTGCCGGAGGTGATGGGGCGGTAGAGCATACCGCCGGGGTTCGTGCTGGTGAGATGACTCGTTATAACCTACAATTGCCTATCATGGCGCACTGGGGATTCAAGCTTTGCGATGATATCCGTTTGAATCTGGCGGTAGGTCCGTATGTAGCGGTTGCGTTAGGGGGTACCGCATCCGCCTTTCAGACCATAGATAATAAGGTAGACTATAGTTATAACTATGATTTCAATCCGTTTAAGGAGAAGACGCTTGACAATGGCATTACGCTGAAAGGTGCTCCCCGTTTTGATTGGGGTGGTACAGCTTCGGCGGGTATCACGGTGAAACGTGTCTCTTTCCAGATTGGTTATGATTTGGCTTGGGGTAAATATCATAAGGATCAGAACGATCTCCGAATCCGTAATCACCAAGTGAGCTTTACGTTCGGATATACGCTCTGATCCTTCTAGCGGAGGCTAGCGAAGTTTACCCTCGTCTGCATAACTGTAATAGATTCCATCTGCCAAGATTATGTGATCTAATAAGTTAAGATCCATGATCTTGGCTGCTTTTTGTACCTGCTCGGTTAGCGTGTCGTCTTGTCGACTGGGCTTGATATTCCCGGAGGGATGGTTATGGCAGAGGATGAATCCGGTAGCTGTTTCCATTAATGCGGTTTTCAGGATTAGGCGAATGTCGGCGGCGGAAGAATTAATACCACCTTGACTGATTTTGCATTTCTTCAGTATCCGGTTGGCTGGATTGGTGAGAATGATCCATAGCTCTTCGTAGGGTAGGTCTCGCAATTCGGCTTGCAGGGACAGATATGCATCCTTGCTGCTACGTATTTGCTTTGATTGAAGATTCTCGGAGGCTCCCCGCCGTTTCCCCAACTCTAAGGCAGCGCATATAGTGACGGCTTTTGCCTCGCCGATACCTTTGAAATTGGTCGTAAGCTGCTTGATAGAAAGCTTGGCTAGCTTATTCAGATTGTTGTTTACGGAGTGAAGTATCCGTTGAGAGAGTTGTACGGCCGTCTCCTCATTGTTGCCGGATCCGATCAGTATGGCGATCAATTCGGCATCGCTTAATACGGAAGCGCCTTTTTGAAGCATTTTCTCACGGGGCCTGTCTTCTTCGGCCCATTCCTTGATGGAAAGTTTTCCTGTCTTTTCTTTCATAGTCGGGAAAGGTTTATGATTTGGTTAAAAAAATAGTTCCCGCCTGCTTATCAAGCGGGAACCGTATATTTTGACAAGACCCGGATTACTCGCGGATACGGCCTACGTAAGAACCATCAGTCGTATTGATCTCGATAACCTCGCCCTCGTTGATGAACAACGGAACGCGAACTTCCGCACCAGTCTCTACGGTTGCCGGTTTCAAGGTGTTAGTAGCAGTGTCACCTTTAATACCCGGTTCTGTATAAGTAACTTTTAATTGAACTTTTGTAGGCATGTCGGCGAAAAGAACCGTATCGGTAGATGCATCAGAAACAACGTCTACAATTTCTCCCTCTTTCATGAAATCAACGCCGTTGATCAAGTTTTTGTCGATGATCACGTCATCGAATGTCTCTTGGTTCATGAAATGATAATGCTCGCCTTCCGTATAAGTGAACTGATACGGGCGACGTTCTACGCGTACATCTTCCAACTTCTCACCGATATTGAAACGACGCTCGATCTGACCGCCTTTTACAACATCTTTCAATGTGGTACGCATGATGGTATTACCTTTACCCGGTTTTACGTGAAGGAAATCGACGCAGAAATAGAGTTTTCCGTCCAAACGGATACAAGTTCCTTTCTTAATGTCTTGTGAATTGATCATATTTATTTTCTTTATTTATAATGTTATAGAGTAATCCTTAACGATTTTCGGGGGCAAAAGTAGTACATTCCTGCTAAAGTAGCAAAAAGTTTTGCGTATTTATATGGAAAAATAGTTGCAAATCAACCGAATAACCGGAACCAAGACCGCTGTCATGATACCCATCAAGCCAATCGCCAGTCCGCTTAATGCTCCTTCGATGGCCCCGATTTGAATGGCCGCTGCTGTTCCTACTCCATGGGAGGAAGCCCCTAACGCCAGTCCTTTAGCGATATGGCTATCTATTCCCAGTACCCTCATCACGATAGGGCCCACTATACTGCCAAAGATTCCTACCGCTACGACGATGACGGCGGTAAGTGAAGGTATGCCGCCCGCTTTCTCCGCTATCCCCATAGCGATCGGGGTGGTGACGGATTTCGGTTGGAGCGTGGCGATCAACGCTTGGTCGGCTCCCATCAATTTACCGATGATGATTACGCTTACGATTCCGACAATGGCCCCGACAAATACGGAAGTCAAGATCGAAACGACATTTCCCTTTAGATATTGGATTTGCTCATATAACACATAGCCAAGGGCCACTACGGAAGGCCCCAGCATAAAATGGATCAAATGACTGCTTTGCTGGAACGACTCATATTGAATGCCTAGGACTTCCAGTACCACGATAATCACGAAGATGGTCGTAAGCAAAGGATGCAAAAGACTGATATGGACTTTCTTGTAAAGAGCCAAGGAAGTCAGGTAGGTACCAATTACCAAGGTAAGAGCGAAAATCTCGGAATGCGCCAGATTATCCATGGTCTATTTCCCCTTTTCCAGTTTTTGTTGCACCAACGCTACGCTGGCGATGACTAAAATTGTACTTACTACGGAAGCGATCAGCAGGACTGCCCAATACTCGGAGATGATCCCGAAGGAATTCATAAGCCCTACACCAGCTGGAACGAAGAATAATCCCATGTTTTGGGTAAGAACCGTGGAAAGACGTTTCACCTTTTCAGGTTTTACTTTCTTGAACGCGAGGGCTAAAAATAATAGCACCATCCCAATTACGCTACCCGGTATGAAACCGTCGATAAAGTAGCTGATAAACTCTCCCGTGAAATAGAAGAAGAGAATGTAAAATGCTTCTGTTAGCATAGTTTTTCTACCTTTTTTGATAACCGCTACAAAGATAACAGCTATTTCGTAGATATGTTCTATAACATATTATTTTAACATTGTAGGGACGGCGTCCGTCCCCCCGTGGTATCAAGCTAACGCGGAAGTAATGAACATATAAATCATCATACCGATAATATCGTTGGTAATGGTGATAAACGGCCCGGTCGCCAAGGCCGGATCTATCTTCATCTTATCTAAGGTCATGGGAACTAACGTGCCGAATATACTGGCGAACATTACGACGGCGAATAGGCTTAAAGATACGGAGGCCGTAATCCCCCGGTCTCCCAGCATGAAGAAGTTGTAAATGAACACGACCAGACTGATAATGCTGGCATTGATTAACGAAACTACGGACTCTTTTAGGATTTGCGGTACGATATTCCCTTCCTTCAAGGTATTGTTTGCCAAGCCTTGTACCACGATAGCGGAAGATTGTATGCCTACGTTTCCACCGGTACCACCGATCAGCGGGATAAATAGCGCCATCTTCGGGTTAGTGGCGAAACTGCTCTCGAAACCACCGAGGATAACGGAGTTTCCCAATCCTCCGATCATGCCGATCAGCAGCCAAGGTAGGCGGGCGGCGGTTTGGGTGAATACATTATCCGAGGTTTCCACGTCTTGCGAGATACCGGATGCCAACTGGTAATCACGCTCGTGTTGCTCGCGTACCTCATCCATAACGTCATCGATCGTGATACGTCCTACCAGACGTCCGATACTATCGACTACGGGCAAGGCTACCAAGTCGTATTTCTCGATCGTCTCCGTAACCTCCTCGATACTGTCGCTGTCGCGAACGGAGATCGGGTCTTTTTTCATGACATGCTTGATCTTGGAGACGGATGGGTGGGTAATCAGTTTCTGCAAGGGGAGCACGCCTTTCAAGCGCTCGTCGTCGTCCACTACATATACATAATAGATCTCGCTCATCTCCTCCGCTTGCTTGCGCATCTCGTCGATACATTTGGGCATACTCCAATTCTCGTTCACCACGATCATCTCGGTACCCATCAAACCGCCGGCGGTGTCCTCGTCGTATTTCAACAAGTCCACGATATCACCGGCCTGTTCTACGTCCTCGATATGCGAAAGGATCTCCTCTTGGGTATCCTCGTCCAACTCACGCATCAAGTCAACGGCATCATCCGTTTCCATGTTATCGACGAAACGCTTGGCGATAAGCTCATTGGGAAGTTCCTTCAATAACTTATGACGGTCTTCCTCATCCAACTCCATCAATACATCCGCCGCTTTGTCGCCATCCATCAATAGATAGAGATAAATGGCCTCTTGCAAGTTCAGTTCTTGATAAAGCTCGGCTATATCGGCAGGATACAGTTCATGAAGTACCTCCTGTGCCTTCGCGTCATCTTTGGCCTCGATGATGCTTTTCAGGTTCTCGATGTAATCTTTCGTCAGTTCGATCATTGGACTCTTATATTATTATAGGACATCACCAGCCTGCTTCTCCAGATGCTTTTGGCTGATCAAGGTCAGTTCCACGAATTGCTCCACGGATAACTGTTCCGGGCGCTTGTCGAATATCGGCAAGGCGTAATCCGGGCAATCTTTACCCAATAGGGGTTTCATGGAATTACGAAGCGTTTTTCTTCGTTGGTTGAATGAGGTCTTTACTACGGTCTTGAATAACTTCTCGTCGCATCCCAGCTCCTTGCGGTCGTTACGAGTCATTTTCAATACGGCGCTTTTCACCTTTGGAGGCGGATCGAATACTTTCTCACTGACAGTAAAGAGGTATTCCACGTCGTACCAAGCTTGAAGCAATACGCTCAAGATTCCGTACGTCTTGCTACCGGGACCTGCCGCTAGGCGTTCCGCTACCTCTTTTTGTAACATCCCCGAGCAGCAGGGAATCTGGTCCTTATAATCGAGGACTTTGAAGAATATCTGGCTGGAGATATTATAGGGATAATTACCGATCACACAAAACTGCCCCGGAAATAGCTTCGAGAGATCCAATTTCAGGAAATCCTCGGCGATGATACGTCCTTTCAGATCGGGGAAATTCTGGTTCAGGTAATCTACGGATTCCATGTCCAACTCGACAACGGTCAAATCATGTCCCGCCTCCAGCAAGAACTGGGTAAGGACTCCCATTCCCGGTCCGATTTCCAAGACCGGCAAGGATTTGAAAGTATCGAGTGTGTCCGCAATGCGCTGTGCTATTTGCAGATCCTTTAGGAAATGTTGCCCTAATGCTTTTTTTGGCTTAACTAATCTCATCCACTTTTCGGTGTAATGTGTTTGTTTTTAAATATTATGCTTATCTTTGCGGATGCACAAAAGTACAATAAATAATTTAAAGTTCCCTATACCTAATGGATTTTAAGAGCATTCTACGTACGTTTCTGAAGATAATTCTACCTTTAGCCTTCGGCTGTTTACTCCTTTGGTTTTTGTATCGGAAAATGGATATCACTGAGATTTGGCGAGTAGTCAAGGAGGGGGTTCGTTATGATATTATTCTGGTTTCTTTACTGTTCGGCTTGTTCGCCAATATCGTCCGTGGTTTACGGTGGGGATTGCTGATCAGTTCCTTGGGCGAGCGTTTCAAGATGAGTAACGTGATTTACGCCGTGTTGGGTAATTACGCGGTGAATCTGGTATTGCCCCGTGTCGGCGAGGTATGGCGTTGCGGCATGATCACGAAATACGATAAGATCTCGTTTACCAAGCTTTTAGGTACCTTGTTGATCGACCGTGTGAGCGATACGATCATGGTCGGTTTGATAACCTTGATGATATTCATATTTAATATAAGCTTCTTTACGAGTTTCTTCGCCAAGAACCCGGCTTTGCTCGAAGGGTTCCAATCCATGTTTAATTCGATATGGATTTACGTGGCGGTGATAATTTTTGTCGCTGTAATTTGGTTTGTATTCACTTATATGAGTAACTTTACGCTGGTACAGAAAGCCAAAGGCATGTTGAAGAATATATGGACCGGTATGAAGAGTATCTGGTACATGGAGCATAAGATGCGTTTCGTGATAGAGACGTTATTGATTTGGGGAGGTTATTTCTGTTACTTTTATATAACGTTCTATGCTTTCGACTTTACCAAGGACTTGGGTATCGTGGTCGGGCTGATCACGTTTACGATGAGTAGTATCGGCGTGGCGGTGCCTGTTCAAGGCGGTATCGGACCGTGGCATTTCATGGTGATCGCTACCTTGGTTTGTTTTGGCGTGAACGAGAATGACGCGGCGGCGTTCGCCTTGGTCGTTCATACGGTACAGACGGTATGGACTGGATTGTGCGGATTATTCGGCGTGGTGGCTTTGCCGCTCACCAACCGGGAGAACAAAGAGGCTCCGGTCGCTGTTTCGTGATGAATACAAGATATGTATTAAATATGAACTGAACTAAATTATTAACATCTATGTCAGCAGAAATCAAAGATCTATCTCCGAAGCATGTATGGGGTTATTTTTATGACCTTACGCAAATCCCCCGTCCGACCGGACATATGGAGGCAGTAACCCGTTTTATGATATCCTTTGGTAAAGGATTGGGACTGGAAACCCTGCAAGATGAGGTGGGTAACGTATTGATCCGTAAGCCGGCCACGCCCGGAATGGAAGGTCGTAAGACCGTGACATTGCAGTCTCATCTGGATATGGTTCCCCAAAAAAACTCTTCCGTAAAGCATGATTTCGAGAAAGATCCGATCGACGCTTACATAGACGGTGATTGGGTGACGGCCCGTGAGACGACTTTGGGGGCGGACAATGGCATGGGCGCCGCTCTGGCGATGGCCGTGTTAGCGGACAATAGCTTGCGTCACGGACCGATCGAGGCCCTGTTTACGATTGATGAGGAACAGGGAATGGACGGCGCTTTCGGCTTGAAGCCGCATTTCTTACAGGGTGATATTTTATTGAATTGTGATTCCGAGAAGGAAGGGGAGTTGTTCGTAGGTTGCGCGGGTGGCGCTAACGTGAATGTCTCTTTCCAATTTAAGGAGGATACTTATATTCCGGAAGGTGACGTGGCTGTCAAGGTTAGCTTGTCTGGCTTGAAAGGTGGCCATTCCGGTGTGGATATTCATTTAGGGCGTGCGAATGCGAATAAGTTGATCTTCCGTTTCTTGAAAGAGGCGGTTTGTGATTATGGCGCTCGCTTGTCCTCTGTGGCGGGTGGTTCCTTGCCTAACGCTATCCCTCGTGAGGCTTTTGCCGTGATAACGATTCCGGGTGATAACGTGGAGTCTCTTTGGGAGCTAGTGGCTGATTACCAAGATATGTTCCGTACGGAGTATATGGGTGTGGAGGATCAGATCGATTTCGTCGCGGAGATGGTTGAATTGCCGTCTACGTTGATTCCGGAGGAGATACAGGATGATTTGATCAATGCGATCGAGGGTTGCCAGAATGGTGTGATTAGCATGTTGCATGATTTCCCGGGTACGATTGAGTCTTCCTCTAACTTGGCGATCGTGAAGACATCTGATGAGTTGATCGAGGTGAAGATCTTGGTGCGTAGCTCATCCGAGTCTCGCAGGGATTCTGTTTGCTCAAGTCTGGAAAGTGTATTCGCTTTGGCAGGGGCTAAGGTGGAGGAGTCCGGTCATTATAATGGCTGGCAGCCTAATATCAATTCCCCGATCTTGAACTTGATGAAATCTACCTATCTGGATTTATTTGGTAAGGAACCTGAGGTGAAGGTGATGCATGCCGGATTGGAATGCGGTATCATCCAAGGCGCTTATCCGGATATGGATATGGTTTCTATCGGACCGGATTTGGAATATCCGCACTCACCGGACGAGCGAGTGAATATTCATTCCGTACAGAAGATCTGGGAGTTTATTACAGCTACATTGGAGAGAATCTAAGGATCTCCTTTCTATATACATAAAGAGCCCTTCAGCCTGTGGCCGTTAGTAACGGATTAGGTTGAAGGGCTTTTATCATTTTGACATTTCGCAAACAGAAGTCCGTGAGAATCGATTATTTCGAGCCAATGTACGTCTCGTTCCCAAAAACGAAAGAAAAAATCAGCAATTGTCTATCCATTAGCGACTTGTCGAAAAACACCCTTTTATTCTAGCGAAATTAATTCATCTTAGCTCATATTTCATGCCTTATGATCCAGTCGTTAGGGGGTAAGAATGCCCATTATAAGGTAGTCATATTGCCTATTATGACTATATGTGTAGCCTATCGTGACCATATGTGTGGGTTAATGCGACTATATGTGTGAGTTAATGGGACTATATGTGTAGCTTGACGAGGGTAATCTTATCAAAAAACAGGGCTTTTTGCGTCAAAAAGGTGTATAAATGCCTGTTTCTTCTCTATAGTTCCCTCTAGTTTGTCATTCTTATTTAGAAGCTGTGCCACGAGAAAGGGTATAATCCAATCAAAAGGATACGCTTTTTGATCTTTCAATGACATGTTCGTGTTTGTCTGTTGTATGAGGAATAAAAAGAGGAAACTTAAAAGTATAGAACATACTTATATATAATGTACGTCCGTACATTTATATATGAGTAGATATGTATGAATTTAATTTAGCTGAAAACGACTAGTATAAACGATCGATTCTTTTAGTCATTTGCAAAGGTACGCGTTTCTTCGATACTTGCAACCCTTCCAGACGATTTTTTTATCGCTTATTCTCTTTCTTATCAATAGGATAGGTTATCCTTTACGAAACAACCGATTCCTTCAACAAACCTCCCCTTTTCGCCCTTTAAAAACGCAAGATCTAAACGATCGTTTAGACTAGTCGTTTTCGAGAAAAACAAGGGTGCTAAACGGTGGGATGGACTTTAATTAACACTATTATTAATATTAAATTTTTGATTTATGAACAAAAAGATTACTACGCTTTTAGCTAGTGCTATGTTGGCGACTGCATTCTCTGCGGGAGCTAGCATAAACGCTAAGAAGGGCGAGGCTACTTTGTTGGGTGCATCATCAAATTACTTATCTGTAAATACAGAGAATAATTATGGTGCATTGAGCTTTGATCCTACAACTCTTTCTGATTTAAAAGAGTTGAATCCAGCAACATGGACTGTCTCTAACGTGAAGACTTCTTTAGGAAGAACTCTTTATTCTTTCGTAAATAAGGCTACCGGTTTAACATTGTCTGTAGATCCTGCTACAGCTATCGCTGTGGATGACAATAACAAGTCTCAAAAGATCGCTAGTGCTGCTCCATTGGCTTTAGGAGGAAGTGCTTCTGAGTGGGTTGTTGAGACAGTGGGTGGAAAGGATATCTTGGTTTCTTATATTGATGGTGAGAATGTTGTTTATATAGCTCAGTCAGGTAGCAAACTTTATTTGGAGAAAGCAAAGAAAAGTGCAATCTCTACTGCTGCTATAGCTTTGTCTTCTGACCAAGCAAATATTCCTGCAAGTATTTCTTTGGATAGTGACGCATTGAATACTTTATTACATTCAGTAAAGGGCAATAATGCAGCTATCGCTAAAATGTTCTTTGGCTTAACGATGAATCCGGAGACTTCAGGGAATAATAAGAATGTTTTAACTGCTACAGCTTTACATGCAGGGGATCAGGAATTTGATACTCAAAATGGAGGCTATTGGGTAACATTGCAAGCTAAAGACCAAAAGATTGGTGACAAGAAAGCATATGTTGTAGTTGATACCGCTTATTATGACGGAACAGAGACTAGCAAGTTCTTGAAGTTTGCTTGTGATGAACTAAACGCTGATGGCCGTAATGAGGGTTCTTATAAATTTAAGTTCACTTATAACGCTCAGAGAGATGAGCTGTATGCTCAAGTTCAGAAGGCTGTTTATAAGATTACTAAAAACGGCGGTGTATCTGATGAGGATTTCGCTAAATGGGTGAAAGAGGAGAACAACAACTCTAATTGGGTACTTTCTGATAACACAGCTTCTGCTAAGGGAACTCAAACAGCAGCTATTGATAAATACATTTACATGGCTCGTTTGGCCGGTACGAATGTATTGACTGTTAATACAGATGAAACAGATGGTACTACTGCTGGTGCTCTTGTTGCTGTTAAGGATGTTCAGAAAACAGTTATCAAACTTGGTACAAACTTCACGGGTTTGACTCAAACAACTTTGGCAGACGGTGTTTATATGATTCAATATAAATCTACTGGCGGTAATAAACCGGAACAAAACAACGCTTATGCATTGGCTAACTTGGCTGGTAATTTTGGTTGGGCAAAACAAGCAGATCGCCAAGATTTCAACCATATTCCGGCAGCTCAGTGGGTTATTACAAAGAATGGTACGGCTTCTACTGCTTCTATTACGATCCAGAACCGTGAGTTCAACGATTTGTCTGATAATGCTGTAGGTCTGAATAAGAAAACTGTTCAGCTGTATGCTGTAAAAGATAGCAAAGATGTATTCTTCTATAATAACGGTGTTGCTGATACTTTGAGTTTTATCCCTGTTAAAGACGCTAATAACTTAAAGGTTGGTTACAGATACTTGACAGAGGATTCCGCTAAGGTTCAGACATATGTATTCAATTATTTACATGGTTTGGCATTAGATAAATATTTGTATACTCCGGCTGGTAAGGATTCTATCGTTCGTGTAAACGAGAACGGTGATAAGACTAACTTCCGTTTGGAGATCGTGGTTAAGAATGATAACTATGGTGTTGGCGATAGCTTGGTAAGAAATGTTTACTATGTTAAGAATGGCGAGAGCTATTTGTCTTACGATGATGTTGCTAAAAAGTATATGATGAAGAAGGATACTAAAACTCCGTTCTTCTTAAAAGAAAACAACTGTGTGGACGGTAAGCACTATTATGCGTTAGTTGAAGCTGAAATAGTAAAAGTTTATGATAAAGATAATAAAGAATTCTTCATCGTAAAAGATAATTCAGAAGTAAAGGCTCGTGCTTCTGTTGGTGCGGCAGAATCTATAATTACTTATTCATCTGATGAATATACGAATGGTGTAAAAGTTTCTGTTGATGATAATACTCTGGACTTATTACAAGGTTCTACAGATGATAAGTTCAATCAAGGCAATAATCGTGAACTTCGTACATCCGCTTTCGCTGTGGTAACAGATGACTCTCCATTATACCGTCGTTTCAACAACGTAGCATTGGGTGAGAGCGCTACAGACGCTTGCGATAGCTTGGCATTCGTAGAGAGCGTACGTGGTGAGTACTTGATGGATGAGTGGAACAAGAACTTGCAAGACAAGGTGGTTAACTACGCTGGTATCTGGAATAAGGATAAAGCTAATGGTAAATTGTTCTTCCATATCGATACGGCTTGGGTAAATCGTGGCGCAGGTAATATCAAACCTCAATATTTGATCTCTGCGGCTCACGTAGATGTACCGGGAACTCCGGGTGTACCTTGTACTTATGCGCATAATCACTATGATAATGCTGGTAATAAGGTTGATGCTGCTCACTGCTCACACGCTACTCCTGCTCACGCTGGCTACCACTATGGTAAATATTTGGTAAACTTCTCTGATTCAGCGAAGGTCTATGATGAAAGAAAGGTTGCTAATCCGTATAAATTAAGTACTAACTCAAGTGTTAATAGCAGCTATACTCGCGTTGGTTTCGTTGAGGCTATTCACATGGGTGACAGCTTGTATGTATTGACAAATGGTTTCGAGAAGATGGCTCCGGCTGATTTGGATACGGCTGAAATCATCGCTAACTATAAAAAAGCAAAAATTGAACATTTCATTGTGAACTTGACAGGTGATAAACATAAGAACGTAACTTGGTCATTCCGTTATGTAAATCCTGACAAGGCTGGAAATGTAACAGAAGAAGGTGCAGATAACTCTTTCTTGTTTGAGTCTAATGTTTATGGTTCAGCGGAAGTTAATGGACAACCGGTTTATGATGATCAGTATACAACTGTTTATGGCAATAAAGATGAAGCAATTGCTCCGAAAGAGAATGTTGCTTGGTTGAAGATGCATAATGGTTGCTTGGTAATCACAGATGAGAACGCTAAGTTCGATAATGCTAAGACTAGCGGTGACGGTGCCTTGGTATTCAATGTACAACGCATGACAGAAGATGATGAATTCGTTACTTCTAACGATGAGATCGCTACTGAAGGTGTATCCGTAATCGCAGGTAACGGTACCGTAACCGTTCAAGGCGCAGCTGGTAAGTCTGTAGTTATCACGAATATCTTGGGTAAGGTAATCGCTGAGACCGTTCTTACTTCCGATAACGCTACAATCTCTGTTCCTGCCGGTATCGTAGCAGTGGCTGTTGATGGTGAGGAAGCTGTTAAGGCTATCGTTAAATAAGAATTTAACAAAATAAGATAATCATACAATTCCCGTGCGGGTATCGATCCAAGTAATCCGTGACGGATGAACAGGCGGGAGTTGGATTAATATTAATACTAAAGTAATAAATTAAGAGGTCCGTAAGTACCTCCGTGAGGAGGAAGTACGGATAAAGGAACAAGAGGATGCGTCGATATAATGTACGCATCCTCTTTAGTGTTTATAGCGGGTGTTGAGGATAAATCCTGCTTCTACTTGCAAAAGAGCGAGATAAGCAACGGCACGCTGATCTCGAGGATAATCCCGTGGATAATAGCCACAGGTACGATATTCTTTCCGGAATACCGACTGATAACCGGAAGGCAGACATCCATGGAATTGATTCCCGCCACGGATACCGGAGCGAATTTACCAAAGAAAGAGGCATACAGCGGTGCCCCGAATAAAGCTAACATTTCCCGGATGATATTAGCCAATAACGCGATAGCCCCAAGTTGCGAAGCGATCTCTATCCCTGCCGACGCCTCTTTCAGTTGTACGATAAGCAAGGAGGATAAGGAATAATAGGCGAATCCGCTTCCTACAGCCATACAATCATATATATTCCACGAGGTCAATAACAAACTTGCCGCTGCGGAGAATACTAACGTGCCGATGATCGTAAAGAACGGCAGTAGCAAACTGGAAAACCGGATATCCTTTACCATCTTTCTTAATTCGGCGTTTGCTCCCAGATTCAATCCTACTTGGATAACGAGAGCGTATAGCAAGAATTGCGGTAGTTTTTCGCAATACGTGGAGATAGTCGTGTTGGCGAAGGTTCCGCAAAAGATTCCCGCTGTGAAACATAAGATAACGATTAGGTTATTTTTCATTGAGACCTCCTTTCTTGATAAATAATTTATAAGCGATAAAAGATGCTACCAGACTTCCCAATACACCGCAAATAGCTAGTATGGCAGCTTGTATTCCAAACTCACCAATATTATTCAGCAAAGATTGGTTGGCTCCTATGGTAATACCAAATATGAACAACATCGCGAAAATCGTATAAGAGATGGAATGTTCCAATCCCTTGAAAGCGGGGACGTGTCGGCATAAATAACCGACGCTTATCCCCAGACCTAATAGACCTAGAATGATAAACATAAGCATATTGTATTTTGAGATGCGCAAGACATCCTTTCCCCGGAAACGAAGCATACGAATACTCCCTCTTTTCCGCAGAAGTTAAACTTGAGTGCAATTAAGACCTAGATGTAGGTGTAAGAAGAGAACTATAAAAAGAAGTCCTCTCAAGAAGAGTATGAATGGATTTAGACAAAACCGCTGAACCAATGAACATGCACGATCGTGTTACCCGAGAAAGCTCGGGTATACCATCTTTTTGAGTTGTTCAGAAGCTTCTTGTTCATCTTATTTGTATCATTGTTTGATTTCCGGCGCAAAGGTAGTAATAAATTAGAGATTCTAAAACTTTTTCTAGGATCGGATATATAAGGGACTTGACTTGGATTTTGAATCTTTTTATGTACATTTGAGGTCCTACCCGCTATTGGGCCAACTAAAAACGGATAGAACAGATATGATTAAAAGATAAGATTGGTTATGAGGAAAAGAATGATTTTAACAGCATTGGCGGCTGTCGCTATCCCTACGTTGTTGATGGCGGCGGATGAGGCGAGATTAATGCGCTTTCCGGCTACAAATGGTTCAGAGATTGTATTCTCGTATGCTGGCGATTTATATAAGGTCCCGGCTACAGGTGGTGAGGCACAGCGATTGACATCGTATGTGGGGTATGAGATGTTTCCCCGTTTCTCCCCGGATGGTAAGACGATCGCTTTTACGGGACAGTACGACGGTAACACGGAAGTGTACACGATGCCCTCTTCTGGCGGTGAGCCATTGCGTATCACTTACACGGCTACGAATAGCCGTGATGATCTGGGCGATCGCATGGGCCCGAATAATATTGTGATGACTTGGACACCGGACGGTAATGGTATTGTTTACCGCAACCGCATCAGCGATGGCTTCTCCGGTAAGTTATATACGGTAAATAAAGAAGGTGGCCTTTCCGAGGTGATTCCCTTGCCCGAGGGCGGCTTTTGTAGCTATTCGCCCGACGGAAAACAATTGGCTTACAACCGGGTAATGCGTGAGTTCCGTACATGGAAATACTATAAGGGCGGTATGGCCGATGATATCTGGGTTTATAATCCGGAGAAGAAAAGTGTAGAGAATATCACGAACAATGAGGCGCAAGATATCTTTCCGATGTGGATTGGTGATGAGATCTATTTCCTTTCAGATCGGGATTACACGATGAACTTGTTCGTTTACAATACGAAGACTAAACAAACAAGTAAGGTGACGAACTTCACTGAGTACGACGTGAAATTCCCTAGTAGTTTCGGGAATACGATCGTTTTCGAGAATGGAGGCTATATCTATAAGATGGATGCGGCGTCGAAGAAACCGGAGAAAGTGAACGTTACCCTTGCCTCCGATAATGTCTACGCACGTAGCGAGATCAAGGATGGTTCCAAATATATCACGAGTGCCAGCCTCTCCCCAAAAGGTGAGCGTATGGTGGTGACAGCTCGTGGCGAGGTATTCAATATCCCGGTAGATAAAGGGGTTACGAAAAATATCACCCGTACTCCGGGAGCGCACGAACGTGACGCTCAATGGTCGCCGGACGGAAAACATATAGCCTATATCTCCGACGCTACCGGCGAGACCGAGCTGTATCTCCAAGATTCCGAGGGGGGCGAGCCTATCCAGTTGACCAAGAATAACGATACGTATATCCGTACCTTCCAATGGAGTCCGGATTCCAAGAAGATTGTCTATACGGATCGTAAAAATCGGATCAATCTTTTGGACGTATCTAACAAACAGCTAACAAATATCTCACAAAGTCTGTTAGGCGAAGCCCGCAACGTAAGTTTCTCTCCGGATAATAATTGGTTGACTTATTCCCGTGTGTCCGATAATAATTTCTCGATCGTCTATGTCTACGATATCGCGGGTAAGAAAGAATATCCCGTGACCGATAAATGGTACGAGTCTTATTCTCCGGTATTCAGTACGGATGGCAAATATCTGGTATTCACTTCCGCCCGTGATTTCAATCCTACGTATAGCCAAACGGAATGGAATCATGTGTATAATAATATGGGTGGCGTATATCTGGCGTTATTGTCTAAGGATACCGCTTCCCCGTTTATGGAAACGGATGCGGAGGTAGCCATTGAATCTACCCCGGCGAAAGCGGATGCCTCTAAAAAGGACGAGACAAAGAATGAGGCTTCTGCTCCGGTCGTAAAGATTGATATAGAGGGTATTACGGATCGAATCGTTAAGCTCCCCTTGCCGGGATCGAATTACTACGATCTTTATTCCGATGGAACGAACGTATATTATTTCACGAAAGGCGGCATGAAGATGTTTGACTTGAAGAAACAGAAAGAGGAAACCGTTAGCGATGCCGCTATGATGGTTGATCCGGCTGGCAAGAAAGCTGTTTTCTTTAAGGACGATCAACTATTCGTAACCGATATACCGAAGGGTAAAGCGGATTTAAGCAAGCCGGTTAATCTGGCGAATATGAAGATCACGGTAGACTATACGAAGGAATGGGCGCAAATCTTCGATGAGGCTTGGCGTGCTTTCCGGGATGGTTTCTATCTGGAGAATATGCATGGCAAGGATTGGAAGGCGATCAAGGAGAAATACGCCGCCCTTCTTCCTTACGTGAAAACACGTCTGGACTTGAATTATATTATTGGCGAGATGATCGGCGAGCTGGGAGTAGGGCATGCTTATGTGAACCCCGGTGAGGTGGAAAGCCCTAAACGGGTATCGATGGGTCTGCTAGGTGCTGAGGTTTCTCGGGATAAGAGTGGTTTCTTCCGCTTGGAAAAGATCCTGCCGGGGGCTTCTTGGAGTAAGGAATTACGTTCTCCATTGACAGAACCGGGTGTTGAGGCGAAGGCCGGAGAGTATATCGTCGCTATAGACGGGGTTCCTACGAATAGCGTGAACGATATGTATAAGTTGTTGATCGGGAAGGCGAACGTTCCGACCGAGTTGTCCTTGAATAGCAAGCCTCAGTTGGCGGGCGCTCGTAAGATCGTGGTCAGTCCGTTGACGGAAGAATATTCTTTGTATCACTATAATTGGATCCAAGATAATATCAAGAAGGTGGATAAGGCGACGAACGGTAAGGTCGGTTATATCTATATCCCGGATATGGGGCCGGAAGGCTTGAATGAGTTCTCCCGCTATTTCTATCCGCAATTGGATAAAGAAGGTTTGATTATCGATGATCGTGCGAATGGCGGTGGAAATGTCTCCCCGATGATTCTGGAACGTCTGTCTCGTGAGCCGTATCGTTTGACAATGCGCCGGGGTTCTTCTTTGATCGGTACCGTACCGGATGCCGTACAGGTTGGCCCGAAAGTTTGCTTGATCAATAAGTATTCCGCTTCCGATGGCGATTTATTCCCGTGGGGCTTCCGTGCGCTTGGCTTAGGTAAATTGATTGGAACCCGTACTTGGGGCGGTATCATCGGTATTAGTGGTCCGCTTCCTTATATGGACGGTACGGATATCCGTGTGCCTTTCTTCACGAGCTATGATCCGAAGACGGGCAACTGGATTATCGAGAACCACGGTGTGGATCCGGATATCTTGATCGATAACGACCCCATCAAGGAATGGAACGGTGAGGATCAACAATTAGACCGTGCTATCGAGGAAGTCATGAAACAATTAAAAGAACGCAAACCGCTAGCCCCTGTCCCCGCACCAAGGGACTGGAGCCATAAATAATGAGAGGTTATTTGTAGAGACGGGGCACGCCCGTCTCTACAAATAAATAGTAAACGGATTAAAAACTAGTAATCTATCTATGGAACGATTCGCAGCCATTGACTTTGAGACCGCTAATGGAAAGCGGAGCAGTATTTGCAGTATAGGTATCGCCATATTGGAGGATGACTGGGTAGTAGATAGCATTTATACCTTGGTACGTCCTACCCCTAATTTCTATACCCGTTGGACTACGGCTATACATGGGTTGAGCGCTGAGGATACGAATGACGCGTTATGTTTCGAGGAGGCTTGGGAAAGCATCGCCCCGAAACTAAAGGATCTCCCCCTTGTTGCCCATAACAGTCCGTTTGATGAGGGATGCCTGAAAGCCGCCCACGAGGTATATGACTTAGCCTATCCGAAATATCCCTTCTATTGCACTTGCCGTCTATCCCGGAAGATGTACCCATTTCTGGTAAATCATCAGTTGCAGACAGTAGCCGCCCACTGCGGTTACGACCTTACCCGACATCATAACGCCATGGCCGACGCTTACGCCTGTGCCCATATCGCCCTTACGATGATGCGGGAAAAAGAGGTCGATACCTTGGAGGCGCTTATGGCTTCCTGCTACTCTAGGTAACTATGGGGTGTTTTTCCCGGCTATTTTATCCACCACGACAGCGATAGCGCCATCTCCCGTCACGTTGCAAGCGGTGCCAAAACTATCCATGGCAATATAAAGGGCGATCATCAACGCTTGCAGTGTCTCATTGAATCCCAGCATACTTTGCAAGATACCCAAAGCGGCCATAATAGCCCCTCCCGGAACCCCCGGAGCCGCTACCATCGTAATTCCCAGCATCATGATAAATCCGCTGAAGTTGGAGAAGGTAACCGGTTCTCCCGCCATGATCATGATAGCCATAGCGCAAGCTACGATTTTCATGGTGCTACCTGCCAGATGGATCGTTGCGCAAAGCGGTACGGTAAAGATCGCTATATTCTCCCGTACGCCATTCTTGACAGCCTGCGCCAGTGTCACGGGAATCGTGGCGGCGGAGGATTGGGTCCCCAGAGCCGTAGCGTAGGCCGGTAACATATTCTTCAAGAGGCGGAGCGGATTCTTCCCGGCTATGGCTCCGGCTATCGTGAATTGGATCAATAACAATAATACATGTAAGACAAAGATGACTATGATAACCTTGAGGAACATCGTGATAATACTCATGACTTGTCCGCTCACGGTCATGTTCAGGAAGATACCGAAAATATGGAGCGGTAATAACGGGATGATAACCACCTCGATCAGCTTAATGATAATTTCCTTGAAATCCGTGAAAGAGTCACGCAGGGTGGTTCCCGCTATATTAGAAAGCCCTAGGCCAATCGTAAAGGATAGCAGCAGGGCTGTCATGACATCCATTAAAGGCGGCATATTTACCGTGAAGTAAGGTGTCAGCATGAAATCTTCCGGATTCTCCATCGCCGTCAATTCCGTGTTGGTCGGTAGTATGTGCGGGAATATAGCCGATCCGCTCAGGAACGTGAAGAAACCCGAGAAGACTGTTGAACCGTAGGCGATCAAGGCGGTTATCAACAATAGCTTTCCGGCTCCTTTACCCAGATCTCCGATAGCGGGAGTCACCAGCCCCAATATGATTAGAGGGATGGAGAACGATAGGAAGTTGCCGAACAATGAATTGAAGGTTACAAAGATACGTGCGATTCCTCCCGGTAAAAACTGGCCGAACAATACGCCGGCGGCGATAGCGATAACGACTTTAGTTAACAATGATACTCTGATCTTCTTCATGGTGTTGCTTTATTTTGAAGCCAATGGCGGCCATCGTAATACTCATCAACGGACTGATCAGGTTAAAGAAGCAATAAGGAAGATACGTCAGGGTCGCTACGCCTAATATCGTGGCTTGCGTCATGCCGCAGGTGTTCCACGGTACCAGCACGGACGTTACGGTTACGGAATCTTCCGTCGTACGGCTTAACAGGCGACTCTCATATCCTTTTTTCTTGTAGATATCCTTGAACATATTTCCGGTAAGGATAATGGATATGTATTGGTCGGCCGTAACGATATTCAAGAATAAGCCGGAACATACGGTAGACGCCACCATGCCGACCCTCCGTTTCATAAAGCGAAGGAATACAGACGTAAGGCTTTCCAGCATACCGCTGGCCGTCATGGAGCCGCCGAAGCACATGGCGCAGATGATCAGCCAAATCGTATTCATCATGCCCGCCATACCCCGGGTAGCGACCAAGCTGTTCAATGCCTCGTTACCCGTATCGATCTGGGTACTCCCGTAAAATGTCATGAATAATCCCTTAAACAGGGAGGAGGCATCCGCTACCGACGCTCCCGCTACCTCTTGCAATAAATGAGGCTGGAAAAAGATCGCGAACACCCCGGCCATCGCCGTCGAGATAAACAAGGTGATCAAAGACGGTACTTTTTTGGCGATTAATATACCCGTTACCACCGGTACGATCAGTAGCCAGAGCGAGATATTAAAACTTTCGTTCAACGAGGCGGCGAACTCGGCTATTTGCCCGGATGCGTTCGAGGTATGCGTAAAACCCGCTATGGTAAAGATAATCAACGTGATCACCATAGACGGTATTGTCGTAAGCATCATATACCGGATATGGGAGAACAAAGGGGTATGCGTTACGGAAGAGGCTAATACCGTCGTGTCCGAAAGCGGTGAGATCTTATCCCCGAAATAAGCGCCCGAGATGATCGCTCCGGCTACCCATCCCGTAGCGAAGCCCTGTGCCTCGCCGATACCCATCAAGGCGATACCGATCGTGGCGATGGTAGTCCACGAGCTACCGGTCATAACGGATACGACAGCGCAGATCACGCAACAAGAGGCAAGGAAGAAACTCGGATGGATGATTTGCATCCCGTAATAAATCAAGGTCGGGACGATACCGCTGATCATCCAGCTACCGGATAAAGCACCAATCAACAATAGGATAATTATAGCTGTGGCCACTCCCAATATGTTTTTACATATCGCCTCTTCTATATCACGCCATTTGACTTTGCAGAAGATCATGGCCAAAAGGGAGGCCACCGCCGTGGTGGTAAGTAATACGACTTGGCTTCCGCCGCTCAACGCGTCGCTGCCAAAAGTGCGTATGGTTACAAACAAAAGAGCTACCAGCACGAGGATAGGCACTAGTGAAAGTAGAGGGGAGGGCATCTTCTTAAGATGATTTTCCATTGTTCATTCAGTCGCTTAAATAATGATGGTGCGAAAATACTAAAAATACCTTGAATAACGCTATGAATTATAGATTGATTTCCTTATTTCACAGTCTTTTGGACGATCTTATAACCGGTTGCCGCTATAAGAATGCTCATAAACGGGCTGACGATATTAAAGACGCAATAAGGGAAATAAGTCCAAGTAGATACGCCGAGGATTGTAGATTGTGTCATGCCGCAAGTCGTCCACGGGATCAGCACGGAGGTGACGGTGACTGAGTCTTCCGTTGTCCGGCTAAGCAGGCGGCTCTCGAATCCACGTTGCTTATATACTTCTTTAAACATTTCGCTGTTCAGGATGATGGCGATAAACTGGTCCGCCGTGCAGATGTTCAAGGATAATCCGGACACGACGGTAGAGGCGACCATGCTGGTACGGCCTCGCATGAAATGCAAGAAGATACGTGTGATGCTTTCCAGCATGCCGCTAGCGGACATGGCCCCGCCGAAACACATGGCGCAAATGATCAACCAAATCGTGTTCATCATCCCGGCCATTCCCCGGGTAGAGACTAGAGAGTTCAGGGCCTCGTTGCCGGTCTGTATCTGCGTGCTGTCATAGAAAGTCATCAGCAGGCCTTTGATATAGGCGATAATTCCGCTATCCGTGATCCCGGAAATCTCCAATAAGGCGTTTGGCTGGAAGATCAAGGCGAATATTCCGGCGAGTATGGAAGAGGCGAAAAGCACTACGATCGAAGGTGTCTTCTTGGCGATCATGATTCCGGTAACGATCGGTACGATCATAAGCCAAGGCGTGATATGGAACGAGCCTTTCAAGGCTTCGGAGAAAGCGGCTATCTGGGATGCGTCCGCTGCCTCCCTCGAGAATCCGGCGATGCTGAATACGATCAGTGCGACGATCATAGAGGGAACGGTCGTATAAAGCATATACCGGATATGCGTGAAAAGGGGCGTGTCCGTTACGGAGGCCGCCAATACCGTAGTGTCTGATAACGGTGACATCTTATCTCCGAAATAAGCGCCCGATATAATCGCTCCCGCTACCCACCCCGTACTGAAGCCTTGCGCCTCGCCAATCCCGATCAAGGCGATCCCGATGGTGGCGATGGTAGTCCACGAGCTACCCGTCATGACCGATACGATACTGCATAGCAGGCAACAGGCCACGAGGAAGAAATCCGTTTGCATGACTTGCAACCCGTAATAGATCAAGGACGGCACGATCCCGCTTACCATCCAACTGCCCGATAGGGTTCCGATCAATAAAAGGATGATGACAGACGGTGCGATCCCATAGATGTTACGGGCGATTTGCCCCTCGATATCTTCCCACTTGATCTTGCAATGAAAGACGGCGATCAAAGAGCAGATCGAGGTGGCTATCAATAATACGATTTGGCTGGCTCCTCCAAGGGAATCGCCCCGGAAAATATAGATGGCTACGGCCAGCATGATGACTAATGTCACTACGGGTAGTAAAGAGATCGCGATGGAGGGTGTCCGGGGCTTTTCTGCCATGGGTTTATTCACGTCGTTTATTATTTATCATGGATAATCCGAATAAATTCTTTATACGGACCTTCCTTGTGTTATCGATTCTAATTAATTTCGCTGCAAAAATAAAAAAGGATTTGGATAGGAGGGTAACTTATGGTAGTAAATAATCGGTTAGGCTATTTATTTGTCTTTTTGGGGATGAGTATGGCGCTATATGCCCAGCGAAAGACGGAAGTGATCCGTTATGGCGATCTGGATCAGTGGGTGGTACGTAAGATCACGGAATCGGCTATTATCGGGAAGGAGACGAAGACACTTTACTGCGTTGGCCCTACGGATACGATTATCGGAAATAGACCTTTTGAGTCGAAAGCTTCGCCTTGGGGCAGTTCTAACGTGATGGCAAGGGTGAGCGGGATTACGAAAGCTAGCGTCAGTGTCTACCCCGAAAGACGGGATGAGGGGTATTGCGCACGGCTGGAGACGGGTATAGAATCGATCTCGGCGATGGGTATCATGAACGTGAAGGTGCTGGTCGGTGGATGCCTCTATCTCGGCCGTTTTCTGGAACCGGCGAAGAATTCTTCGGAGACATGGGGGCAGATCGTTTGCGGTATCCCGTTTCACCAAAAACCTACGTCCTTGTTATTCGATTATAAGGTGAAACTCTCCGGTGATCCCAATCGTATTAAATTGAGTGGTTTTAGCAAGAGATCGGAGGTAGATGGCATTGATATGCCTTTGGTGAATCTCTTTCTTCAGAAGCGTTGGGAAGATAAGGATGGGAACATATATGCTAAGCGTATCGGTACGCTGGTAATCCGGATGGATGAAAATACGGATTGGGTAAACGATGCCAATTTCACGATCTTATACGGTGATATCACGAAACGTAGCGATTATAAAGAATATATGGGGTTTCAACTCGGAGAGTCCGCTCGTTATAGTTTAAACAGCAAAGGTAAGAACGTCCCTGTCCAAGAAATCGGCTGGGGAACGGAGGACGATGAGGTAACCCATATGATCTTAGAGTTCTGTTCCAGTCACGGAGGCTCATACATAGGGTCTCCGGGAAATACCTTTTGGGTAGATAATATCCGGTTGGGATATTGAGCCTATTATCGTTGAAACCCTATGGTATTTGTCTCCGGTCTTGATACAGAAGCCAACAAATGAAGCGTAGCTTGTTTTATTCTATGGTTTCGTGATCAGAATATAATAGTCTGATATTAGCCTCTAATATTCTGAATCCACTCCCATGATCGTGCGGCATACCATATTTGGGGCCAGATTTATAGCTCCCGATTCTTATATCATACATTATCTTCCCATCGGTTAAGAGTGATATAAAACGTTCAAATGATGGCTCTGTATATATATCGGCTTTATTGAAGTAGAAGAGTTCCTTACCTCCTTCTTTTTTCGTTTGGGCAGTTACATATAATAAATTCTTTAGCTTCTTTGTTAGTGCTTTTTGAATGTCTTGATAGGTGTAACCTACGCTACAATCTAACAGCTCTTTTGTATTTAAGTCAAATACTCCTATTAATATTGTCTTGGCGACAGGGTTGTTTAGGAGTTTAAAAGAATATTTCTTCATATATGTGTTATAGCTATTTGCAAACATAGACGTATGCAAGCTATTTATAGATGGTGCATCTTCATAAGGTGTGCCAAATTTATCTTTTAAATAAGCATTCGCGCGTTTGGGAAATGAGGGGCTTTTAGTGAATAGGGTAACGTAAGAGCATGAAGCGCCGCGATGAGATTTTATTTCGAATCCAGCTAAATCGGGCTCGTCTAAATTGTTCTCGACAACTCCGATGTAATCTTCAAATGTTTTTCCAATCCCAGTATTGTTGGCTCTATTGCTTGGAACATATTCCAAGGATTTAACCTCTTTGAACTTTGAAATAATAAAATCCTTATTCTCCATAACGTATTATATTAAATATGAGTAAGTCAATAATATCTCTATCTTTGGAAAAATCTTCCTCTGATATGAATAGCTGTTCTATGGTAATGTTGAAATAGTGGCATATTTTATAGATCTGACTAAGGGTGTACTTATGTGGAAATTTAGGGCTTTCTATACTCCCTATTAAGCCCGGAGCCACTTCGAGGAGATTCGACAACTCTTTTTGGCTAACATTGTTGGCCTCTCTTAGCTCCTTTATCTTAAGGATGATTTCAAGTTGATACTCGGTCTTTCTAATCATTATTGTTATTTTTGCCCAAAAATATAGTTTTATATATGCTTATGTACTCACAATATGTGAGCAATTGAGTATATTTGCACTCACATAATATAAGTAAGGAAGGTATGTACAAAAGAACGATTGATAATAGGTGGAGCTTTAAGGATGCCGATACCAAAGAATTTACTCATTGCTATCATGCGTATCCTGCGATGATGATTCCCCAAGTAGCAAGAGCTCTAATAGAGGAATATAAGCCAGAGGATGGAGTTGAGCTACTTTTTGATCCATATATGGGAAGCGGTACATCGTTAGTTGAGGCTTCTATAAAAGGTATAAACGCGATAGGAACAGACCTTAATCCATTGGCTAGATTGATGAGCCATGTAAAAACAACCCATTATGATTTATCTTGTATCAGAGATACTTTTTCAATGATGCAAGCCTTGTTCTTTGAGTATTCTGAAGATAAGGTCAAGAATAAGAATTTCGATAATATTTCTAATTATACTTATTGGTATTCCAGAGATAGCCTTTTGCGCCTTTCTTATATTTATCAAGTAATTAATGAATGTGTGGCTTTAGATTTCGCTGATTTCTTTAAA
>OODE01000713.1_pt1 | contig 26594 bp, 20 predicted proteins | sample 1671771 | NCBI WGS metagenome assembly OODE01 (sample SAMN06348191, study PRJEB24527) | human gut metagenome | biome: human gut; feature: ankylosing spondylitis patient; material: feces | host: Homo sapiens | place: China | collected 2015-10 | reverse complement strand
CCTTTTTCCGAATTAATTGAAACTCGCTCAAATCCAGAGTTTCAAACAATAATCAATCTACAAAATCAAGATTTGCACTGTATCCAAGCCATTTATCTTATTATCTAATATCAAATTTTCCTCTACCACCAGAAATATAAATCGTTTCACCTACAACCATATTCCCCAAATCACTAACCAGCATTTTAGCATAGGTTGCAATCTTGTCTGGCATCACCATCCGGCCTATCACATTATCTCTTGTTGCTATAGAATCACCGTCTTTATAGTTCAACAGGTTGGTCGCCGTAGATCCCGGCGCAATGCCATTTACAAAAATTCCATACGGACTCAACTTCTGCGCAAGTCCTAGTGTCAGATTTTCAATTGCCTGTTTAGATATACGATATGCCGACCACCCCGGCTCCCCCCCTGTAGACGAGGAGATATTTTGAGAAACGAAAATTCCTTTTGAACTGTCTCCAAGCTTTTCCACGCAAGATTTCAATTTTTCAGCGTTTGTTCCTGTAATTATCACATGGCATCCAGATTCGATAAATGACTTTGCTATTGCATATCCAATTCCTCCTGAACCACCTGTTATCAGTGCCACTTTTTTATCCAGCACTTTAGCATCATCAACTATATGTTCGATGGGCACGATGTTTTTTGTTTTTATCGCTGTAAAAAAACTTGTAACAGCGTGCTTCAAAGTTTTAGCTTTCATTTTATATGTCTATTCTCCCCTTATTCACCTATACTTTGGCATAAGTATGCTTTTGCTATTTCCCTCTGTTTCTGCAAAACGTCATCTACTTTTTCATAGTCAATTGGCTGCTGATTGATATGTTCCGTCTCTTCCACTTTCGTTGTCATCCGCTCTGTCAGACCCAAACGATTCAATAAATCACTCAATTTTTCTTCATTGCCATAGCTGTTACCTACACTCTTGCGAATCAATGTTGTAAACGGCCGATGTGTGATCACCGAGAAGATGCTACCATGGAAGGTATCGGTAATAACTTCTTCTGCATTTCTGAAATAGGCCAGAACCTCAAAGGGTGAGCAGTCCACGAATCGGTCTGCGCATTTTTGGATACCACCAATTGCATATACCTTCAAATTCTTTTTCTTTGCATAAGCAACAATCCAATCTGCCTCATCATTGGAAATGCGGCCTGCATACGCGTACAGAATCAAATACTTCTCATTAGTCTGAACCCGTGGGATTTTGTCGCAGCAGTTCATGTAATCATAGGTCAGAACCGGATCCAGATTGTACACTGGTTCTTTCCCAGTGAGCTGTTCTACAATAGTTCCTGAATTAGCATCTCGTACAGAAATCGCGTCAAACTTCTTCAACAAAGCTCCGACTTCATTGGCCTTTTTATACTTTTCCAGCTTTTCCAATGTGGTATTACCGAAAGACGCTGCATAAGTGATAAGTTTCTTCGCATGGTTATTTTTTCCAAACAATTCTGGCGAATAGCCCACATTGGAATTTTTTTGAATACAGTTAAAAACCTCGTCACTGCCAATCACAAGACAATCCACTGTCGGATTGTAGTTCATTTCGTCTGCAATTCCCAAAAGCGGCATATACTTTCGCGCAAAGGACTGTTTATATCGGATGAACGATAATTTGTGTGCAAGAGGAGCCCGATACCGAAAGGTCTCCAGCCCCTTTTTTATCTTTCGGACAACCTTGTTTTTACTATCTGCATTTTCTACAATTACTGGAGCACCTACATGGTAGTCCACAAATTCTACATTACAGCCAACTTCCTCAATTAGCTGCTTCAATGCATATGCCTGCAAAAACGAACCGTAGTTTGCAATGCGCTGCATCGACATGATTCCAACTTTTCTCATCCATTCATCCTCAATACAATTCGTTTACCAGTTTCTCAAGTTCTTCATTAAACTTGGCATTATTACTACTCATACCATGTCCCATGCCGGCAACAATCTGATCATAGTTCGTTATGATATCTCCCAGTGTATTAATGTCCTCCACCGGAATAATCGTTCCCATTCTCTGCGCCACATTCCTTGCGAACTCAACTTGATGGTCATTCACATGCTCATTGAACTGATGCTGGCGCGGCACAACAATAGGAGTCTTACCTATCTGTAGTGGCATGATAAAACTTGCCGGGCCACCGTGAGTGATTACAATACGGGCATCATCCACATTTTTCACCATCTGCTGATATGGAATCAGCTTACTCCACTGACAGTATTTCGGCTCGTATGTACTAAATCCAGTCTGGATAATTACATCTTCGTTTATAATGCCGTCTTTCTTTAATTCATCTATTTTCTGAATCAGCCGATTAAATGGCTGCTCATGTGTTCCTACCGTCACAAAAATCATTTTCTCGTCCCCTACTTAGAATATGCTTCCAAGGTTAACCGCCTTTGGATAAACCTTTTTCTGCTCTTCCCACTGCACAACAAACTTGTCCACAATGGGGTAGACCATCTTTCCTGTCATTGTCGGTTTATCAATTCGATCAAAAACCTCGATATAGACCAACTTTGCGCCCGTCATTTTACCAATATAAAAAAACGGAACCGCAACTGCTGCACCACAGGAAATAATTAAATCTGGTTTCTCTTTATGCAGGACGTTCCAGGCAATCTTTGTATTTTTGATCAGTGCTTTCAGACTCCGGTTTGTTGGATAATAACATGGATATATTTTTTCACCTTCAAGCAAGCTTCTTGCATCCTCTTTATCAAACGTAACCCAAAAATGTTCTTTATCTTTCCAGAACGGCTTTAACATATATAAATGTGTCAGATGTCCTCCTGATGAACCAACTAAACATACTTTCATGTTCTCTAAACTCCTTCATCCCAAAATTATCTTTATATGCACATTCGCTTTCATAAATGATTTCTTTTTCTAATTCCCTGCGTGTTCATCACACGGCTAAGTGTTTCCTTATGATGCCATTCCCTCTCGGCGCGACAATCATATCTCACACACTCACCCGAATCTCCCCATCCTCTTTCTTCACATCAAAAACAAGCGGATGCTTCTTTCCCCACTCCGGATCTTCCTTGTCCTTCTCATTCCATTCTTTCCATTTCTGAATGAAACCATTGTGGATTAGGTTCTCCGCTGCGAGTCTTGCCTGCACCGCTTCGTCATAATTGTCAAAAAGACCAACATAATAGCGCTTTCCCTTGAATCCGATATCCACACGATATCGATTACAATTCTTCAACTGGAAAACGCCACGGAAACCACTCATATTATCTTTTCTGCTTTTTCTTTTTTCTAGTACTTCAACACAGGTTCCGTCTACGAGATGTCGTCTCTGCGCAATTTCCTGACGGTTCTTCTTTTGTAAACAACCGCAGCTATGATAATTACCATGCACAAGACCTGCTGCCGTCACATCAACTTCATTTCCGCAATCACAGACACAATGCCAATAAACGGAGCCCCGTTTATCCCTTTTTTCTGTCGCATATTTGGTTGTCAACATACCAAACTTTCTTCCTGACAGATCTGCTGGTCTTCTTCCCATAAGTCTCCACCCTTTTTGCATGAAATTTCGTAGAGTAGATTACTCTACGAAATTTTTATGAACCCCCTTGAAAATCAAGGGATTCCAGACGTCTGACCAAAAATTTGACGGTAAATAAATGCTGTAAAATTTATAATTATGATTAATTTTTAAATACACGTGTTTTTAAAGGTACGGGTGGATTAGATAAAATGAAATAAATATTTTTGATTTTCAGATCTGGTAGCTTGTAAATTGACTGACAATTGACCATAAATTTGACGGCGAATAGATAAAAATCCATTCAAAAAAGGAGATTAAAATGGCGAAAGTATCTGTTTTTCGATTTTTTTTGCTAAGAGATTGTATAAATTTATAAAATGAACGTATATTTATTGACAGAAATATTTGAAAAGAGTAGACTATACATGATAATTATACTAAGATTTGAAACAATTTAAAGAAAAAGCGTATTTCGTAGAGTAATCTACTCCACGAAATACGCTTTCTTTTTCTATTCTGAACTTTTCTCTTTTTCCCCATACACCTCAAAGAAACTGCCCCGGATTATAAATACAATTATTCCCACATGGCTGACCAGCAAAGATTTTCTTATCTAATTGATCGATATATCTCCCTGCCTCTTTTTCTTCTCTTTGATTCTCCTCCAGAACCCCCAGCGCAGCCTTCAGATTCCGAATATCCCGGATCATATCTTCCACATAATTTCCTCGTCCAACCAGTTTCAGATGAGTAATCCCTGCTGCCTCCAGCTGTGGCAGCGCACACAGAGCACATCCACTCTTCCCACAGAGATATTGTTGTTCTTGTTGCTCTTCTATCTCCAATGTTCTCTTTATCACTCGTTCCATACGCTCTTCCATCTCAGCATCTCCCCAGTAGGTCGTCCTGCACAGATAACCCATCTCGTCACAGTGAAGGGAATTGCAGAATGCTCCTGTGAACTGACACAATTCGTTCAATGCAAAGGCCTCGAATTCCAGTTTTTCTGCATTTACAGCTTCTATCATCTGCCGCATCGATGCAACTGTATTTTTCCTGTGGAAAATGATCCGGTCGATTCCCATTTCCTGAAAAACTTTGATTGCCTCCCGGTTCATTTCTCCGACTTCACCGCTGAGATGGATCTTACAGGATATGCCTTTCTGTCTCAGGTACAAAATCAATGCCGGATCGGCAAGGATGAAGCTGTCGAATCCGATTTTCATACACTGTTTCACAATGTCTGCAATCTCTTCATATTGTTCCGGAATATAATAGAGAGAATTCATCGCGATATGTACCGGCTTTCTGTACTTCCTGATCATTGCTGAGAGGATCTCTAATTCACTGAAAGAACCGAGTTGCACATTATAAGCCAGCACTTCCCTGCGGTTCAGTGGAAGTACGGTTCCGTATTTTTTTGTCCAGTTATATGGCACATATCCGCAGAACAACTCGTCTGCTCCTGCCTGGACATATGGAATATATTCGTCTACAAAGCCAAATCCTGCAACGATTTTCATCCTTCGCTCTGCTTTTTCTTTTTCATTCTGTTTTCTTTTCTGTGTCTCCATTCTTCCATCATCCTTCTGTTTTTCACATTTCACAATAGATTGACCACAAGACGGTTCCATTTTATTCCAAGTTCTCTCTTCAACTGCTCCGGTTCATCTAGCAGATGTTTATCCAATGCGAACAGACTGTTGTATTTTCCCTTCATATATAAATGCTTTGGATAGAAGAAGCTATGTTCCAGACACGGTGCCGGACATTCTTGTCTCTCCCTTTGTTTTCCACGTTCACCGTGTTCCAGTACAGCGCAAAGTGTACAATAGCTCGACGTATTTGTCTGATAGAACGGCACGTGTAGATGGTTCTGTATCTTTTGCGGTATTTCCTGTGTATAACCGCAGCTTTCCCACTCATAACAGCTGATTCCAAAGCTTTCTTCCAGATAGGTGCGATAAAATCCTGCATTCAGATTATTCTGTTCCAACAGCGTCTTATCTCCCATCTTGTAGAACATTCTTGGATCTTTCTTCCGCTTATTTAAGAGCGTCCCAAGACACGGGATCAGATGTTCTGTCCGCTTCACAAGATGTGCCAGTCCCCAATCATTGACTACAACCTCAAGTCGTTTCTTCTCCGCCCCGGAAGTCTCCTGTTGTTCACACCACTGATCCAGGCGTGTCAACAGCTGTTCTGTCTGTGCAAGCCTGTCTTCCCGAATAAAGGAAAAGGCAACGGTCACTTCCATCCGTTCTTTATCTGCTTTCTCAAGAAGTGCAAAGAACTGTTCATCTTTCGGGAATAAATGTGGACAGAATTGGTTGCCGATATACAACCGTTCCGGTTGTCTTCCCAGGATCCGCGCTTTTTCGATTCCATGCTGCTGCCAGTATTCTTTCATGAACCGTTCAATCGGTCTGGTCAGATATTGTTCGTATAGTTTCGGCTGATCCAGTTCTACCGCTAATTCTGCCGGCAGATTCCGGAAGATCTCCGCATTCTGAAACCACGCTTTATTTTGTTCTGTTTCATTCTTGAAATGTTCCTCTTCTTCCTGCGCGGGATAACCGGTCATTTCTTGCGCCAGATGTGCATCATCCTCTTCCAGCTTGAGCGAAATGTATCGGCTATATTCGACACAGAGCTTCTGAAAGGCCTCTTTATAATCTTCCTGAACTGTGAAAATATCATAGGCTTGATAGAATTCTGTCTGTTCCCCGGCCTCTGTCTGAAAATGACGAATTTCAATCTCCCGATACTCTGCCTGATCCATCTGATAGAAGCAGATCTTGAATGCTTTCGGATAAATGTTCTCCTCTGCTTTCCCTCTCCTGCAAAACCGGATGCGGAATCCTTCGGATGAAATCTCTGTCAGGCGGACTTCTCTTTGCCTCTCTTCTATTGAATCTTCTGTCATAACTCCGGCCAGAAATCCATATGGAATCATCTGAATTCCTTTGATCCTTCGCTTTTTCATTTGCTTCCTCTCTCTTTTACAAAATCTTTGCCTTAAAAAATCGTGCCCCCGGCAGAACTCTCCGCCGACAGCACGATTCCTATACTTTTACTTATATGATTCTATTAGATGTTCAGAAGATCACTGAATACTCTCAGAGCTCCGTCTGTCTCATGTGCAAGTACGCGTTTTGCAAGGACTTTACCGAGCTGAACACCTTCCTGATCGAAGCTGTTTACATTCCACAGGAATCCCTGGAACATGATCTTGTTCTCGAAGTGAGCAAGCAGTGCTCCGAGAGATGCCGGTGTTAACTGCTCTCCGATAATGATGCTTGAAGGACGTCCTCCTTCGAAGTTCTTGTTGCGGTTCTCGTCTTCTTTACCACATGCAAATGCTACGATCTGAGCAGCTACGTTCGCGCAGAGTTTCTGCTGGCTTGTGCTGTCCTGGATCACAACATCTGTACCGATCTGGCTGTTCTTGAATCCTACGAACTGAAGCGGCACAATATCTGTTCCCTGGTGAAGAAGCTGATAGAAGGAGTGCTGTCCGTTTGTTCCAGGCTCTCCGAAGATAACCGGTCCTGTCACGTAATCAACCGGCTCACCAAAACGGTTTACGGATTTTCCGTTAGACTCCATATCCAGCTGCTGTAGATGTGCAGGGAAACGGCTCAGTGCCTGGGAGTATGGAAGTACTGCTGTGCTTGGGTATCCGAGTACATTTCTCTCATATACACCGATCAATGCATCGAGCATCTCCGGGTTCTCTTTGATATTCTTATTGAGGGACAGTTTATCCTCAGCTGCTGCTCCGTCAAGGAACTGTGCAAATACTTCCGGTCCGAATGCGAGGGAAAGTACGGCTCCACCAACTGCTGATGTAGATGAGAAACGTCCTCCGATATAGTCATCCATGAAGAAGGCTGCAAGGTAATCATCACTCTTGGCAAGTGGTGAAGTCTCACTTGTTACTGCGATCATATGCTTAGATGCGTCAAGTCCTGCGTTCTTAAGAGCATCCTTAACAAAGGACTCATTTGTCAGAGTCTCAAGTGTTGTTCCTGACTTGGATACAAGTACGAAGATAGAGTGAGCAACATCTACAGAATTCAGAACTGCTGCCGCATCATCCGGGTCAACGTTGCTGATGAACTTTGCTTCCATCTTGAATGTATCATTCTTCTTTGCCCAGTTCTCAAGTGCAAGGTACATTGCGCGAGGACCGAGGTCACTTCCGCCGATACCGATCTGAACAACTGTTGTAAACTTCTCTCCGGCACCGTTTGTGATCTCACCTGCATGTACTTTGTTCGCGAACTCAGCAATCTTCTTCTGCTGCTCTACATAGAAAGTACGCTTGTCAACACCGTCAGCCTCAACAGCATCTCCGAGCTGTCCGCGTGTCATATGGTGAAGTACGAGACGCTTCTCTCCTGTGTTCACAACTTCTCCGTTGTAAAGTGCTTCGAACTTCTCTGTCAGCTGTGCTTCTTCTGCCAGTTTCTCAAGAGCTGAGAGAACTGTGTCATCCACTTTCTTCGCTGCATAATTGTATGCTAATCCTTCTGCCATCGGAACGCTGTAGTTCTTCACACGCTCTGCTCCGTTCTCTCCGGCCATCACTGCTGCGAGGTCTACACTTTCTGTCTTCTTAAGTTCCTGATAAGAAGTAAGCTTATCCAAATTGTTCCAGGTAATCATCGTTGATTCCTCCTTCATAAAATAAAGTTCATATCCGGCTGTCGGGTTCAGTATCTTCTACCGGCAGACCATCCATTTCATAAAAAACTATTGTTAATTTCTCAACAATCAAGTTCATTATACAATCAATCCAATGCAAATTCAACCCACAAACGATATTATCAGAGCAGCTCCGCAAACAGACGTAAGATCAGCTGTCCGAGTCTTAAGCCCGCACTTCTTCCTTCTTTATACTGCTCGGTCACTTCTCTGCTTTCTCCCATCGTGCGGATCAGATCATCCCGGATCTCCAGCACTGCGTCGCAATCTGCCAGGAAGCATCCATTCTCAAAGTGATGGTACAGGCTGCGGTAATCGAGATTGATCGTTCCGCAGGTCGCCATTTTATCATCTGCCACACTCATCTTCGCATGACAGAATCCCGGTGTCCACTCATAGATACGGACTCCATGCTTAACCAGATTATGATAGAAGGAACGGGTCACACTGTAAACCATCTTCTTGTCCGGGATACCCGGTGTTATGATACGCACATCAACACCACGCTTTGCTGCCAGTGTGAGTGCATGTGTCATCTCGTCTGTAATAATCAGGTATGGAGTGATAAACCAGCAGTATTTCTCCGCTTTGTTCGCCATACTGATATACACTTCCTCGCCTACCTGCTCACCATCGAGCGGACTGTCTGCATATGGCTGGACATAACCACGCTGTTGTGCCTGGTATGCATAGTTGATCACATATTTCTCCGGTACAAGTTCTTTTGACTTTACATTTCCGGCTGCATTCCACATTTCCAGAAATGCTACTGTCATAGACTTGACTGCATCTCCTTCCATACGGATCCCGGTATCTTTCCAGATTCCATACGGATGTGTGATGTTGAAATACTCATTCGCCAGATTGTATCCACCTGTGTAAGCAACCTTTCCGTCAATCACAGTAATCTTCCGGTGATCGCGGTTGTTCAGGAACATATTCAGTCCCGGCAGAATCGGGTTAAATACACGGCATTTGATTCCTAAAGATTTCAGTTTTGTTGCAAAATCCATGTTCACGAACCAGATCGATCCCATATCATCATAGAAGATACGGACTTCTACGCCTGCTTTCACACGGTCTTCAAGTACCGTCTGGATCCGTTGCCATGCCTCTTCGTCTTCGATGGCATGATACTCCATAAAGATGAACTTTTCTGCCTTTGAAAGATCTTCCAGCTGTGCATCCAGCCCTTTGATCGCCTCATCATAATATGTAACATCTGTGTTCTGATAAACCGGATAACAAGAGTAATTCGTCAGATAAGAAGCGATTGCCCCCGCCTGCGGACTCTCTTTTTTCATCCATTCGAGAATCTGTCTGTTATCCGGAAGATATGGGAGCAGTTTTTTATCAATCTCTTCATATCTTGCCCGCATCTTTTTCGTGCTTCCGTTCAGACCTACGAGAAGATACAGACTCACACCAAGAATCGGGAATGCAAGCATCAGTATGATCCATGGCATTTTCATCGATGAAGTCTTATCCATGCTGTAAAGTCCAAGCACAAGAAAGATTGCCACGATTCTTGTTGCCCAGTCAATAATAGTTGCGTATTCACTTACCTTTGTGAACAGAAAGAGAAGGAAGACGATCTCCAGCAAGATAGATACTGCTGTGAAGATCAGCCTCTTTGTTCCGTTCTCTGTCTTTTTCTTTCCTTCGAATGTACTGCTGCTCAAATTTACATGCCCCTTTTCTCTTTTCCTTTTAATAATTGCTATTTTCTCTTTGCATAGAAAGACGGAGAATCCGATCACTCAGATTCTCCTGACTCTTTTAATTAACACATACTATAACAGATATGGAAGGAAATTGAAACAAGTATTTTCTTTTTCCACTGTTTTTTTATTCATGTCTAAGTGCCTCGATTGGATTCATGTTCGCCGCTTTCACGGACGGGATCAATCCGAAGATAATACCGATCAGTGTGGAGAACAGCACTGCGATCACAATCGAAACTCCGCTGATTGCTACCGGAACTGCTGAGACTTTGGATATAATGTACGCAAGTGCGATTCCTCCAAGAACACCTATAATTCCTCCAAGCAGTGTCAGTACCGCTGCCTCTGTCAGGAACTGTGTCAGAATTCTGCGCTTTCTCGCTCCGAGTGCCTTCTTTAATCCAATCTCGCCGGTACGTTCTGTAACCGACACGAGCATGATGTTCATAACTCCGATTCCACCAACTAACAGGGAAATGCTGGCGATCCAGATCAGCTGCTGATTTGTCGAGTTACTGATCTCCTGGATCTGTGTTGCCTGTTCTAACAGATCTTCTCCTTTGTATTTCACGGTATCATCTGAAACTGTCAGCATAGCATTTAAAATATCTGCGGATTTCTCTCCTGCCGCTGTCATATCATCTGTACTTTTTGCACGCACGACCAGGTTCTGCGGTTCGTCATACTGGTAAATGACCGGCCATACTTGATCCGGAATAATAATCTTTCCGCTCTGGTCATCTGACATGTAGCGGTAGTAATCTTCCATTGAGTTGATCACCGGCTGGGACTCTGCTTTCTTTGCAACCATTCCAACGACAACAAAAGGCTCTCCCTTGATCTCGATCGTTCTTCCGATCACATCTGCATTGTCGAATAAACTTGCCGCTGTTGTCTTGTCTATCAAGGCTACTTTTCGTCCTTCGGAATAATCTTTGTCTGTTAATCCTCTTCCTTTGGTTACCTGATATCCGTAAACATCCAGATAATTTCTGTCAATTCCAAGAATCACGCTGTTACTTAATGACTTTGCGCCGCGGTAAACTGCGTCGTATTCATTTCTTGTATGATATAAAGACGCTGTCTCCACTTCCGGGAGTTCAACGACCTCCTGCAGTGTCTCGTCTGAGATCTCCGGCACTCCGTCCGGGAGTGACTGATACTGCAGATCGATCGGCCAGTCACCCTGATAGAGCTGTACATTTACCGCGTCATTTCCTGCACCGACCAGATTCTTCTTAATCTGTTCATTCGTTCCTTTGATCGTGGACACAATTGCTATAATGGAACCGATTCCTATGATGATTCCGAGCATTGTGAGCGCAGATCTTAATTTATGATTCCAGATTCCCTGAAACGCCAGTCTGATGTCTTCTAACATAATGGCACCTCACTCTCTTTCATTTTGATACTGTTCAGTCTTCTTAATAATAGTCGTACAGGGTATCTGCTTCCTGTGTCTTTGCGCCTTCTTTGACATCTCTGCCGTAAGGGAACGCGATCAGGTCGTCCATTGTGAGGCCGGAGGTGATCTCCAGTGAATTGTACATATTTTTGCCAACCTCTACATACTGTTTTGTTAATCTGCCGTTATCGCCCCGCTTGTAGACATAATAGCGGTTTCCTTCCTCGCGGACAAACATTTTTTCAAGATAGATCGATCCATCACTACCTGCTGCAATTCCATTCATCGACAGATTCACAGACTCACCATTCGAGAGATTTGCGTCTCCGTGGATCACGAGCGTGAACGGATAGAAGGACTGATTCTGGTTCTCTCCTGTGGAATAATCGCTTACCGGTGAGTTGCCAACACCTGTAACTGTCGCTTCGTAGGATTCTCCCGACTGCCAGGACATTACAGTCACAGTCATTCCTTCTTTGATCTGATCAAGCATTGTCTCTCCGACTCTTCCGGTCACATAGAAACCTTCTTCTCCGACAACGCTGACAACTGGTTTGTTCTCATTCTTTGCAGACGCTTCGTCAGTCGCTTCTTTGACTACACCTTCTACCGTACTTTTGATCACGCCGTCCCCGACCTTTTTCTTCAGCTTTTTCAGTTCCAGTTCAGCGGATCTCCTGGAAAGATCCAGATCTTTGATCTTCTGCTCTTTCTCCTTGATTTGCTTCGTCACTTCTTCCTTTGACGGGAGGTCCGGGGTGTCTGGGATAACCGGATCTTCTGAAATATCCGGTTCCGGAGTTGGTTCTGGTTCCGGAGTTGGCTCTGGATTTGGAGTCGGCTCCGGGTCTGGAGTTGGTTGTGGATCCGGTATGACTACCTGTCCTGTTTTTCCATCGAGGATCCAACAGGATAAGAATTTTGTCGGCGCTTCTGCGTTATCTACTACATCAAAGGCACACACTTGACCCTCTTTTAATACTTTGAGCATAAACGGTGCATTTACGGCTGCCCCCGGTGCGCAAAGATAACGATACGGTTTTTCCATTGTTCCGTCTGCATCTTCTTTATTATAAGGAACAGAATCTAATGTGATCTCACTGTAAACCTCTTTTCCCTTTAATGCTTCAGGGAATGGACGCTCGACTGCGGAAGATGGTACATCGTCTTTTTTGTTATCGTCTTTGGATGTATCGTCTTTTGTATTATCATCTTTCGAAGCATCGTCTTTTGAAGTATCATCTTTTGTGTTGTCGTCTTTTGTCGTATCATCCTTCGAGGTATCACCATCCGGTTTTTTATTCTCATCCTCTTTTGATGTATTAAGAACGGTTGTCTTTACAGCACTCATCTTCTGTACGGTTGGCTGCTGTTCTCCATCTGCGCTTGTCTGCACGACGGATGCCACTGTATCTGCCTTCGCGGTCTTTGTCCCCTTGAGCTGGGTGATCTCTTTCTGCAGGTTCTGAATGTTCAGGTCAATCCCCTGAATCTGCATTTCTTTCATCTCAAGCTCCAGGGAAGAAAGTGTCGTGTCGTATGCCACAAGACGGTCTCCGACTTTCACCGTATCCCCGGCTTTCACGTAAACCTGTGTGATCGGCATAGTATCATCCACGTAAATGTCCTGCTTCTGGTTCGTTGTGACGGTTCCGTAACTTGCAATCCCGCTATCATCGTACCAGCCGCCGGAATTCACACTGCTGACAGGAGCTACTTTAACAGCCTTTCCGCTGTTCTTCACTGCGAAACCGATTCCAAGTGCAAGAACGATGCAGCCTGCTGCCACAGGAATGCCGATCTTGATTATTTTCTTTTTATTCATCCACACTCTCCTCCGTTCCCGGAACTCCTTCCTGCATTGCATTCTCTTCTACAGGTTCTTCGTAACCGCCCTCGGCTCCTGACATATCTGAAGTACTGCCTGAAGTACTGCCTGATGTACCTGAATCGTTCTTCACAACAGCTGCACCTTTTTTGCACTCCTCGCTTGGCCATACAATGTAATCAGAAGCTTTCAGTCCGTCTACGATCTCACAGGTTCCCATATCTTCGTTCGTCTCTCCGAGTGTAACAGAACGCTTCTCCAGCTTGTCATTATCTCCTGCTACCCATACATATGGATGATCTGAATCTGCGTCTACAATGTAGTCACGCATCAGCCACATCTTGTCTGCTTCCAGTGAAGTACTTGTCTCGATATAGACATGCTGTCCGAGCATCAATCCATCCACTGTATCCAATGTGACATAGAATGGATACTTTGTTGCCTGATTATCGCTGTTCTCAGAACCATAACTCATAGAATCCTGGGAACTGTTCTCCGGCTTCTCTGTGTCTACGTTGTCTACTGTACCTGTCCAGATCTCATCTTCATTCACTCTGGAGCGGATCGTCACCTGTGTGCCCGGTGTCAGATCTCCGATGTTCTGCTCGCTGATCTTTCCTTTGATTCTGTATTTTCCTGTAGAAAGGATACTCATAAACGGTTTGGACTCTCCTGTAGAAGGGTCTGTTCCCTGCTGTTCGTTGATCTCCTGTACAATTCCGGCAACTGTAGAAGTTACTGTAGACTGTTCCAGGCTCTTCTGTGTACGGTTTACTTCCAGCTCTTTTACTTTATAATTGTACTCTTCCTGCTTGATCTCCATCTGAAGTTCCTGGATCTGTGTCGTATAGGACAGCTGTTCGCTGGCCGGCGCACTCTTCTTCTCCGTTGTAAGTGTCGCGATCTGTGAATTCAGGCTGCTGATATTGTTCGTGATCTTCTCAAGCTCCAGTTTTCCCTGATCTAATGTCATGGCAAGCTCTTCTGTATCGTATTCAAACAACTTTGTTCCAGGCTCTACTTCCTGCCCTTTTTCAACAAAGATCTGTTTTACCTTCTGGTTGTCTGCCAGTGTCAGTTTCAACGTATCCTGTGCTTCAACCACTCCTGTAAAACGGTTCTGTGTCCCAAGTCCTGTCCCTGTGATCATTCCGACGGAATCCGCATAAAGAACATTCTCTCCATCTGCTCCACCTCCACCTGTCAGATTCTTCACAAGAATCAGGGCGATCACTGCCACAAGGAAGATACCTCCGCCGATCAACATTCCTTTTTTCTGTTTTGTATCCAATCTTCTTTTTTCTTTCGGCTGACTGGAGCTCTGTGTGTCGGATGACTGCTTTCTGATTCCCCGCATCTTTTGCCCTCCTGCTTTGTTTTATTTTTACTTCTTTTTGTGCAAAAGATAAAATCTCCGGGACATCCGGTACAATCTGCACAAAATATTCTCTCATACCATCAGTATACAAGAAATGTGCCTAAAAAGACATTGATATTTTCTTAAGATTTTTTATCTTTTTTCTATAGCCGGCTCACAGACTCCTTCTGCTCCGGCAAGCAGAATCATCAGAAGCAGATCTCTCTGTGGTCCAAGCCATGCTTCTTTTGGCTCGTACCATTCCTGAAGGGTATGGATTCCGTCTTCTTCTCCACCTCTTCCAACAGTAATTGCCGGGATTCCCATACTAATCGGGATATTCGCATCCGTACTGCTCTCATACCGATACTCCGGTTCAACCCCCAGCAGTTCTGCCGCCCGGAATGCTGCTTTCACGATCGCACAGTCCTTTGGCTGTGCCCCCGCCGGTCTCACACCGCGTCCTTCGATCTGCACTTTGATCTGCGGCTTTGAAGCATCCCATCTTGCATTTTCTTCTTCCACTGCCTGTTTGATCACTTTATGAAGTTCTTTGTCCAATCGGTTCAGCTCTTCTTCGCTGTCCGAACGGAGGTCTACCAGCATGGATGCAGAACCTGAAATTGTATTTACAGAAGTTCCTCCCTGGATCACGCCTACGTTAAATGTCGTCTTCGGCTCATCCGGAACCTGGAATTCTGCGATCTGTGCGATTGCTCGTCCCATTGCATGGATTGGATTAGGAATGCCAAAGTTCTGGAAACTGTGACCACCTCTTCCGGTAAATGTCACCTCATAACGGTGACTTCCTGTTGCCGTATAGATCACCCCGCCCGTATACTGGTTATCAATCGAGACAAATGCATCTACCTCTGGACATTCTTCTGAAGCTTTGTTGTCGTATCCGAACAGATACTTCACGCCCCTTAGATCTCCAAGTCCTTCTTCACACACATTTGCACAGAAGATCAAGTCCCCTTTTGTGTGAAGATCTGCATGGATCATTGCTTTCGCCACTGCGATCATCTCTGCCACTGCATGTGTGTCATCGTTAATGCCAGGGCAATAATAACGATTCCCTTCTTTCCTTATCGACAGATCTGTCCCTTCCGGAAATACTGTGTCTGTGTGTGCTGCAAGCATTACACTTGGTCCTTCACCGGTTCCCGGCCAGATCCCAAGCACATTTCCAACAGCGTCAATCCTGACATCCCTAAGCCCGATCTCCCGGAACCGCTCCCGGATATACTCCGCTTTTTTCTCTTCCTTATAAGAAGGTGCCGGGATCTGACACATATTGAGCATGTCCTGAGTCGTTGCCGGATCTTCTTCCTTTATATATTCCAATGCCTGTTTTATTTTTTCATTTTCAAGAATCATTTCCCTGTTTCCCTTCGTTCTGTGTACTTTGTATTTTGCTGTAATAAACACTTTTAGTATATCATATTTTCTTAATGATACCGTGATTTTGCGGATTTTCTATAACAGTAATTTTATTATTGAACTTTTTCATTTATCGTGGTATACTCTGACTAAAGTTTTGAACTTTTAAATTGAACTTTTTAGAGATTTTCGTATTGAAGCAGATTTTAAATTGAACTTTATATTTTGTTAATACTTTATTAATGGGGTCTGACCACCGGAAAGATGCCCCCAGAAAGGAGCTTTATGGAAACCTTTGCAGACAGATTAAAAGCAGCTATGAACAAGCAAGGCCTGAAGCAGGTTGATCTTGTTCGTCTTGCCCAGCAGAAAGGGATCAAGCTTGGGAAAAGTCATGTCAGCCAGTATGTCAGTGGGAAGACAATCCCGCGTACCGACATCTTACATTTTTTGGCAGATGCCCTGCAGGTTGATCCTGACTGGCTAAACAACAATAATAATAATGATGATTCCACACTGTCAGATGTTGATGAGATACAGACATTCGCAGATAATTCAGGAGGTATGAAAGTGAGAGAATTCAAGAAATCATCCAAGTTAAATAATGTATTATATGATGTGAGAGGTCCGGTTGTCGATGAGGCTGCCAAAATGGAAGAGATGGGAACTCATGTACTGAAGCTTAATATCGGAAATCCGGCTCCGTTTGGCTTCCGTACCCCGGATGAGGTGATCTATGACATGAGCCGTCAGCTTTCTGACTGCGAAGGCTACTCTGCTTCTGCCGGTCTGTTCTCTGCACGAAAAGCGATCATGCAGTATGCCCAGTTAAAGCACCTGCCGAATGTAACGATGAGCGATATTTACACAGGAAATGGTGTCAGTGAGCTGATCAATCTTACCATGTCTGCTCTTTTGGATACAGGGGATGAAATTCTTATCCCGTCTCCGGATTATCCGCTCTGGACAGCTTGTGCTACACTTGCCGGTGGAAAGCCTGTGCACTATATCTGTGATGAGCAGTCTGACTGGTATCCGGATATCGAAGATATGCGTAAGAAGATCAACGACCGTACAAAAGCGATCGTTATCATCAATCCAAACAATCCGACCGGTGCTCTTTATCCGAAGGAAGTACTGCAGCAGATTGTAGACCTCGCAAGAGAACACCAGCTGATCATTTTCTCTGATGAGATTTATGACCGTCTTGTTATGGATGGAAAAGAGCATGTTTCTATTGCTTCTCTCGCACCGGATCTGTTCTGCGTGACATTCAGCGGACTGTCCAAGTCCCATATGATCGCCGGATTCCGTATCGGATGGATGATCTTAAGTGGAAATAAAAATATTGCAAGAGACTATATCGAAGGAATCAAGATGCTTTCCAACATGCGTCTTTGCTCTAACGTTCCGGCGCAGTCCATTGTGCAGACAGCTCTCGGCGGACACCAGAGTGTAAATGATTATATTGTTCCGGGAGGACGTATTTACGAGCAGCGTGAATATGTTTACAAGGCTCTGACGGATATTCCGGGAATCAGCGCAGTAAAACCGCAGGCTGCATTTTATATGTTCCCGAAGATTGATACGAAGAAGTTTAATATTGTGAATGATGAGAAATTTGCTCTTGATCTGCTTCGTGACAAGAAGATCCTGATTGTTCAGGGAAGTGGATTTAACTGGCATCAGCCGGATCATTTCCGTGTGGTTTATCTGCCACGTATTGAAGTACTGAAAGAGGCGGTTGGTAAGATTGGGGAGTTTCTGCAGTATTATAGACAGTAGGAATTGAAAAAATGAGCTTTGGAAAGCTAAAACTTTCCAGAGCTCATTTTTTTCAAATCGAGGGCAAAGCCCAACTCTATCCAAGCAGTTCTCTTACCATCTCTGCATCAAATTCAACTCTCTCCACATGATTCACCTCAATCTGATACAACGCATTCGCTGCGATGTGTTCTGCTGCCTGTTCCAGATCACGGATTCCTGATGTATTGGAGTACAGTTCAATCACTTCATTGAGTGCCTCTTCTGTCATAATGCACTCTTCTGCCTTCAGGCTCATGCGTTTCAGTACCTTCGGAAGTGCAAATTTGGAGAAGATTACTTTCTTCTCTTCCGGTGTATAATCCGGGATATCAATGACAGCAAAACGGGACATGAGTGGTGCACTGATCTGATCCTTGTCGTTCGCTGTGGCGATTGGATATACACCAACGGTAGGGATCATACACTCCATGTAATTGTCTGTAAATCCAAGGTTGTCCAGCAATGTAAGCAAAACATCTGCCGGGTTTCCGTTTCCCTTTCCGGATGCCGCCTTATCCAGCTCATTAATAATGAATACCAGATTGGATTCCCCTGCCATGGAGAATGCTTCCATGATAATACCTGGCTTTGCGTTTGAATAGATTCTTGAACTTCCTGTCAGCTGTTCCGGATCGTTAATGGAACTCATATCTAGTGTTGTCCAAGGAAGTTTAAGGATTCTTGCAACGGCATAAGCAATCTGGGATTTACCTGTTCCAGCTGGTCCGACAAGCAGAAGTCCGTACGCCGGAAGTGTGTGTGTACGGTTGATCTGAATGATCGTCTCTATGATTCTCTGCTTTACTTTCTCCATTCCATACAGCTCTTCATCCAGAATTCTTCTCGCTTCATCCGGATCGATTGCTTCAAAGTAATTACTCTTCCACTGAATATTCATCATGATAGAAAGTGCTCTCTGTGCGTGACGGCGCTCTTCCTGAGAGACCTCGTGAGAACGTGCAACTGCAAGATTTCTTCTTGCCCACAGACGAATGTTATCCGGAAGTGTACGTCCTGCGCACGTCATAAAGTCTGTAATACTCTGAATACTTGTAAGCTTCATGTCATCTCCGGACTCTTCCTGCTCGTCATCATTGATCTCTTCTTTTGGCGCATCACTTGCAAACAGCCGCTCGATCATAAACTGAAGGAAGCCGTCCTCAGCAGATAATTTTGTTCCGCCTCCAAATGCGATCTCACGGATTCTGTAAACGGCATAACCATCCGGCTTATTTTCTCCGGAAAGACGTACATTAATGTGATTTTCTCCAAGCCATTTTAAAAGGCTGACAAAACGTGCATCCACTTTCAGGATATCTGCGCTGCATGTTCCGTCCTTTTCATCAAACTCAAATGCGGTCTGCTTATTCTGATTGGTAAATACACCGCAGGAATGATGATTCCACTTCCGGTTCTGGTTATCCAGAACAAGAATCGGACACTCCGGTGTCGCATGGTCTTCGTTGGAACAAAATGTTGTATAAGTACACTGAACTTCTTTCTTATCTTCCGGTGCACTGTTAAAGTCAAATACTGGCATACTTTCATCTCCTCATGTTTTGTTTTCAGAAACATTACTATTCTACCACAAACTTTTTGAAAGAAAAAGGAAGAATATTATGCATATTCCAGGTTTATTTCTATCGAATATCTTAAGATATCCTAAAACTTGGCTACATTTCTTGTAACTTGTATCTTTTTATGCTACGATACTTTTCAGAAGGATCTTGTCAACTTCTGACATTTTTCGAACTAATTCATGCAAAGGAGAATCTTCTATGAAAATCTGTCCAAAATGTAATTCACTCTGCGAAGACAGTGCTTCTTTCTGTCAGGAATGTGGTGCTCCACTTCCTGCTCCTAATGATAATGCTCATACACAGGAGAATCAAAAGCAGCAGGAAAGCCAGTTCCAGCAGAATGCATATTACCAGAATGCATACCAGAACAACTATAATCAGAACAATTATTACCGGAACGGAGCAACTGCAGGCATTATGCCACGTAATCTTGTACTTGCAATTGTTTTTTCTTTTCTCACTTGCGGCATCTACAGTATCTACTGGATGATCAAGCTGAATGATGAGGTGAATCAGCTGGCCGGAGAGCCACAGGCAACAAGCGGAGGCATGGTATTCCTATTTTCTTTGATCACCTGTGGAATCTATGGTATTTACTGGGCTTATAAGATGGGAGAACGCTGTGACCGCATCAGAGGAATACAGGGGAATTCTTCTATTCTCTACCTGGTTCTCTCGATTTTAGGATTAGATATTGTATATTTCTGCTTATTGCAGGATATGATCAACAAAGAGGTATCTTAATGCAAAGAGGATACATAGAAATTCTTGTTACACACAAGTTTTCTATGCATCCTCTTTCTTCTACATTTCTATCACATCATACATGGAAACATCCACCGCCAATAAATTCTCTCAAAAGCGAATTCGTTGGCACATTGTCATTTCCGATTCCTACGAAATAATCCAGGAATTTCAACAACCGCTTTGCTTCAACATATTCTGGAGAGTCTTTGCTTACGCCAAGAAGCAACGGCTCCACATACTGTTTCAACACTGCCAGTTCATAGATCAGGGAAGAGTTAAACATCACATCTGCATATTCCTGATATGGGAAAATATTCTTTTCTTCTCCTCTTCTCACTGACGGCCACATTGAGATGGTCTTCGTCGCCGATGCCCCTCTTGTTCTTGCATCCCTGACAAGTCTTCGGATCAAACGTCCGTCTGTAGACGGAATCCGGTTATGCTCATCAATATTCAGCTGTGTTAATGCACTGATATAGATCCTGAATTTCCGGTCATCACATAACTGTTCTGTCAGCTTCGGATTCAGACAATGGATTCCTTCGATTACAAGGATATCATTTTCACCGAGTTTCTTTGGCTTTGTTTCAAAATTCCGCTTACCGGTCTTAAAGTCAAAAACCGGAAGATAGACTTCCTCGCCTGCCAGCAGATTGCTCATGTCCTCATTGAACTTTTCCACGTCGATTGCTTCAATGCATTCGAAGTTATAATTTCCATCCTCGTCTTTCGGTGTTTTCTCCCGATCCACGAAATAATTATCTACAGAAATCGGATGTGGATGAAGCCCGTTCACTCTAAGCTGAATGGATAAGCGATGTGAAAATGTTGTCTTGCCGGAAGAGGAAGGTCCCGCGATCAGAACAAACTTTACCCCCGGGCGATCTGCGATCTGCTTTGCGATCTCTCCGATCTTGCGCTCCTGGAATGCCTCCTGCACAAGAACAATCTCTCGCATATCATCCTGCGTAATCATGTCATTGAGCGCACCGACGGTATCAATCCCCTGCTGGTCTCCCCATCTCACAGACTCACTGAGTACACGAAACAGCTTATCCTTTGGCACAAATAAAGGGACTTTCTCCGGTTCGTCTTTCAGCGGCATCTGAAGTACGATTCCGCCCTGATACAGATACAATGCAAAATACTTCAAATCTCCTGTATCCGGCATCATATAACCATAATAATAGTCACGGAATTCATTCATGGCATACAGATTCACGTGGGAACTTCTCCGATACCGGAACAGGCGTTCTTTATCAAACATTCCATATCGATGGAATAATTCCACTGCCTCTTCTGTATGGATCAACTCCTTTGTGATCGGAAGTCTCTGCTGTACAAGTTCATACATGCGTTCTTCAACTTTCCATTGGAATTCCATTCCAACATGATCGATTCCTTCCACCGTACAGTAAAATCCTGCACCTAACGAAAAATGAATCCGTACACGCACCTGTTGCGGACGCTCATGGCCAATCACATCGTGTACTGCCTTAATAAAAAGAAAGCAGACACTTCTCCGATACGTGTCATACCCCGCCGTATCCTGTGTTGTAATAAATTGCAGCGTACAGTCTCCGGAAACCTGCTTTCTAAGTTCTTGCAGACGATGTCCATCCAGCATCACAAGTGCGATCTGATGTTTATACTCTTTCTGAAAATCCTTCGCGATCTCCTGATAAGACGTCCCCTTCTCATAAAGATACTCTTTTCCGCTTATCGTAACCTTACATTTCTGACTTTCCAACTCCTCAGCCACCTCCACTGTCTTTGTGAACTGCTTTCTTCCCACAGCTGCCCTGCTGAACATTATTATGCGTTCACTTCTGATTATATGATCTGGAATGGATGCTCGATTGGATCTGTAAGTACATCCAGCACCGGAAGCTTCTTCTCGAAGAACTGCTTCATATCTTCAATAAAAATATATTCTGTGCCATAATGTCCTGCATCAATCACTGCAAGCCCCTGCTCTACTGCATCAATTCCATCATGATGACCGATATCTCCTGTTACAAGAACATCTGCCCCCTTCTCGAGAGCAACTGCAATCGAGCTCTTTCCTGATCCCGGAGAAATTGCAAGACGATGTACCTTCTTCTGCATATCTCCAAATACTTTCAGACTTCCAAGTTCAAGTCTGTGTTTCACATAGACACAGCACTCTTCCAATATCATATCTTTCTCCAGATTACCGATTCTTCCGATTCCTTCCGGATTTCCTTCTTCATCTGTATAGGTAACATCTAACACTTCCCCATTCTGAAGATCCATGATCTTTCCGGACAGTTCTGCCATACCAAGCACATCATAATTCGTATGCATTGCATAATAGGAAATGTCATTCTGGATCAGCTTCACAATTCTTCTTGTAATAAAATCTTCATCCGTCACTTTCTTTACTGCTGAGAATAAAAGCGGGTGATGTGTGATCAGCATGTCCGCACCTTCCTTGATCGCACGGTCGATCACAACATCTGTTGCATCCAGTGCCAGATAAATTCTGGACACCTCTTTCTCTGAACGTCCTGCAAGCAGTCCTACATTGTCAAATCCCAAAGCTGCTGTTCGCGGGAATGTTGCCTCTATTACCTGTATAATCTCTTTACACTGCATAATATTTCATCCCTTTCTCTGCTTCTACAAGTTCCTGTTCCAATTCTTCTTTTCTCTGACGGATCCGGTCAGAATCTTTCGCTTTCAATCCTTCTAAAATACCTTGATAAATGCGTATCTCTCTTTCCAGATACTCTCTGAGTACCGGATGTTGTTTCTCCAGCAAAAGCTTTCCATATTTTAACTGAACCGTATCCCAGCACTTTACTTCTGTATCTTCGCCTGCTGTATCAGCTACCGGTGGTCTTACCTTCATCATAGGATAATATTTTCCATCTTCACAGACCATATCTTCTTCCAGAAATTCATATCCCTTCTCAAGAAGAAATGCCCGCACTTTCTCAATCTCTGACTGTGGCTGAAGGATACACTCCTCAAGCTTTCGCACCACTTCCGCTCCTTCTGTCAGAATCCGGATCACAAGTCCGCCGCCCATTCCTGCGATGACCGCAGACTGGACTTCTCCCGGCTGTAATGCCTGAAATCCATTGGAAAGTCTCGTCTCTATCTCTGCTTCAAGTCCATTCTCGCGGATATGTTCCTCTGCTCGCTGCAGTGGTCCTTCATTGACATCAAGTGCAACTGCTTCTGCAATCTTCTTCTGCTGTATCAGACAAATCGGAATATATGCATGATCCGTTCCAATGTCCGCTAATTTATAATCGGCGGTCACAAGATCTGCGACCGCCTGTAATCTTTTCGATAATTCCATCATTAATCCAGATAATCCCTCAGTTTTCTGCTTCTGCTTGGGTGACGGAGCTTACGGAGTGCTTTCGCCTCAATCTGACGGATACGCTCTCTTGTTACATCAAACTCTCGTCCAACCTCTTCAAGTGTACGTGCTCTTCCGTCATTCATTCCGAAACGAAGACGGAGGACTTTCTGCTCTCTCTCTGTCAATGTATCCAGTACTTCATCCAGCTGCTCTTTCAGAAGTGTCTGTGCAGCTGCCTCTGCCGGAACCGGTACATTATCATCCTGGATAAAGTCTCCAAGGTGGCTGTCTTCCTCTTCACCGATCGGTGTCTCAAGAGAAACCGGTTCCTGTGAAATCTTCAGGATCTCACGTACACGTTCTACCGGCATATCCATCTCCTTGGCAATCTCTTCCGGAAGCGGTTCTCTTCCCAGTTCCTGAAGAAGCTGTCTGGATACACGGATCAGCTTGTTGATCGTCTCAACCATATGAACCGGGATACGGATTGTTCTTGCCTGATCCGCAATCGCTCTTGTGATTGCCTGACGGATCCACCATGTAGCATAAGTACTGAACTTATATCCCTTATGATAATCAAACTTTTCAACTGCTTTGATCAGACCAAGGTTACCCTCCTGGATCAGATCAAGGAATAACATACCTCTTCCAACATATCTCTTTGCAATGCTGACTACAAGTCTTAAGTTCGCTTCTGCAAGCTCTTTCTTGGCTTCCTCATCGCCTTCTTCCATTCTCTGTGCAAGCTCAATCTCACGTTCTGCACTCAGAAGAGGTACCTTACCGATCTCTTTTAAATACATACGGACCGGATCTTCAATACTCACGCCTTCCGGAACTGACAGGTCGATATTCTCCATATCCACGTCGTCTTCCTCAGATATGATAATGTCATCCAGATCTACATCCACCTCATCCGGTGTATCTCCGCTAATGCGCAGCACATCAATGTTATTTGCCTCAAGATAATCAAATACCTTCTCCATCTGATCTGCATTGAGTTCCATATCATTGAAAAAATCATTGATCTCCTGGACATCCAGTATGCTCTTTTTCTTTTTACCAAGTGCAACCAGGTCTTTCAATCTATCAAGAAATTTCTGTGTAATATCGTCCATGTGTTCTTCCTTCCTTCGCTGCGCGCATCCGCAGCCTGTCTTGTTTTATTTTATCCTTATTGAATTGTAATATTCAAATTCTTCAGGTTCTCCAGCTTCCGTTTTTCTTCCATCAAATGCTGTAACCCACGCATATCTGTCGGGTCGAGATTCATTGTCTGATGCTCAATGCTATAACTCTTCACCCGCAGGATTGTCTCTTGTAAAGCCTGTTCTCTTTCTTCCTTTGTCTTCAGCTCTTTGATTCTTGTGTTAAACAAAGAGGCTGCTTCTCTGTGATCTTCTTCCTCTGTGAAATGATTCAGGATCTTCGCAGGATTCAAGGCTCCCTGCTTTCTCTGCTCATATAAAAGTTCTGCAACCGTCCGATACAGACTTTCTGTAAAATCACCCGGGCTTATGTACTGACTGATCTGATCAAAGAGCCTGTCATCATCGATCATCCAGGTCAACAATGCTTTCTGTGAAGTAAGGATTCCGTCTTCCTTTTGCTTCTTCTCAGATCCCTCTGCCCGTTTCGGCCTTGCGACCGGTCTCGCCATTCCGGCATTCACAGCCATCTTTGCGACCATCTTCTCCAGACTTTCCCGGCTGACCCGGTATGCTGTTGCAACAGCTTCAATATAGTTGTTACGCTCCAGCTCATCTTCGAATTCAAGCAGTCTCCTCGACACTTCCTTGAAGAAATCCGTCTTGCCTTCCGGAGAATTCATATCATATTGTTTCTCCAGCATCTCCAGGCTGAACATGAATCCATTACGCGCCGCATGGATCCGCTTCTCATACTCTTCTGCTCCAAGGTTCTTAATGAATTCATCCGGATCTTTATATGGATCCATCCTTACAACTTTAGCAGAAATCCCGGCCTCCCGCAAGATCGGCACTGCGCGAAGCGCTGCTCTTGTACCGGCTTCATCACTGTCATAAGTCAGATAAACTTCCTGGACATAACGCTTGATCAAAGCTGCATGCCCTGCTGTCAATGCAGTTCCCAGTGAAGCTACCGCATTCGTAAATCCGGACTGATGGAGAGAGATCACATCCATATATCCTTCACAAAGAAGAAAGTATGGCTTTCTTGATGTTCTGGCACGGTTCAGACCATAAAGATTCCGGCTCTTATCAAAAACGACTGTCTCCGGTGAATTCAGATATTTCGGTTTCCCATCTCCCATCACACGGCCACCAAATCCGATCACACGGTTATTGACATCCATAATTGGAAACATCACACGATTCCAAAACTTGTCGTACACACCCTGACGTTCATCCGTGTTGATCAGTCCGGCCTGTCGAATCAGGTCTTCACTGTATCCCTTCTCTCTCAGATACTTATACAGATCATCACTGTATTTGTTCGAAAATCCCAGTCCAAACGCTGTGATCGTCTCATCTGAGAGTTCACGGTTCTTAAGATAACTGTAGGCCTGACTTCCACGCTCTGACTTCAACTGTACGTAGAAATACTTTGCAGCCAGCTTATTCATCTCAAGAATCGTAGACTTTAAATCTGCTTTTTCCTTCGCTTCTTTCGAGTATTCCATCTCCGGAAGTTCGATTCCTGCTCTGTCCGCAAGAAACTTCACTGCTTCTACAAAAGAAAAATTCTCATATTCCATAAGAAATGTAAAAACATTCCCTCCTGCCCCACATCCAAAGCAGTAATACATCTGCTTCTGTCTGCTCACAGAAAAAGACGGTGATTTCTCATTATGGAACGGACATAATCCAAAATAAGAGCTGCCTTTCTTCTGCAGCCGGACATATCCGGAAATCACATCTACAATATCATTCCTTGATCTTACTTCTTCTATCAGTTCTTCTGAGTAGTACATGAGTGCCTCCGCTTAATGTTTAAAGAATACTCTATTATATATATTCGACAAAACTCTTCTCTTTCCTTTTTATTTTTTTAATTTTCTTCTTTTTTTCTTTTTCAATATTATTTTCCAAGCAGAACGGTTTTATATATTAGGAAAGCTCTTTTCTAAATGTAAAAAGACCAAGAATACTTTGTTCTGTACTCTTGGTCTTATCTTACTGCGGAAGATGGGACTTGAACCCACACGATCGCATTGATCACAAGATCCTTAGTC
>OODE01000692.1_pt1 | contig 27076 bp, 25 predicted proteins | sample 1671771 | NCBI WGS metagenome assembly OODE01 (sample SAMN06348191, study PRJEB24527) | human gut metagenome | biome: human gut; feature: ankylosing spondylitis patient; material: feces | host: Homo sapiens | place: China | collected 2015-10 | reverse complement strand
GCTGCGTTTTCGGTTGCTTATTTATTTTTTATCATATACTGAAAGACTACAGTTGACCAACTACAAATTAAAATTTCACTTTCGCAATCAACTGATCATTCTCAACATCGATCAAAATCGTATCTTCCGCATCAACCCCATCGCTCAAGATCAATCTTGCAGCCAGTGTCTCAACACTCTTCTGCAGATATCTCTTCAATGGTCTTGCTCCATACATTGGTTCATAACCATGGTCGGCAACATAATTCTTGGCTGCTGATGTTAATTCAACGCTTAATTCTTTGTCTGCTAATCTGCGGTTCAGATCTTTCACAAGTAAGTCGATGATATTTGTGATATTTGCTTTTGTTAATGGCTTGAACATGATCGTTTCATCCAGACGGTTTAAGAATTCTGGTCTGAAATGATTCTTAAGGTCATTCATAACCATATCCTGTGCTTCTGGTTTGATATTGCCATCTTCATTGATTCCTTCTAACAGGTAGGAAGATCCGATATTGGATGTCATGATCAAAATCGTGTTCTTAAAGTCTACCGTCTTACCTTTGGAATCTGTGATTCGTCCATCGTCTAATACCTGTAATAAGATATTAAATACATCTGGATGGGCTTTCTCGATCTCATCAAATAAGACTACGGAGTAAGGTTTTCTTCTGACTGCTTCAGTCAACTGTCCGCCTTCTTCATATCCAACATATCCCGGAGGCGCTCCGATCAGTCTTGCCACGGAGTGTTTCTCCATATATTCACTCATATCGATTCGCACGATATTCTGCTCGTTATCAAATAAGCTTTCTGCCAGTGCTTTAGCAAGTTCTGTCTTACCTACACCTGTTGGTCCAAGGAATAAGAAAGAACCGATTGGTTTGCTTGGGTCCTTGATTCCGGCTTTGGAACGGATGATGGATTCTGTAACAAGTTCCACTGCTTCATCCTGTCCAACAACTCTTTCATGAAGGATCTTATCAAGATGTAAGGTCTTATTTCTCTCACTTTCAGTAAGTTTCGCTACTGGAATTCCTGTCCAACGGGAAATGATCTTGGCGATCTCATCTTCTGTGACGGATTCTCTGACCATAGAACGGTCTTCTTTCGCTACGCGTTCTTCTTCCTCTTCTAACTGTTTCTTTAATTCTGGCAGGCGACCATACTGTAATTCGGCTGCTTTATTTAAATCATAATTTCTCTGGGCAATCTGGATCTCACTGTTTACAGATTCGATCTCTTCTCTTAATTTGGAGACTTTCTCAACGGAAGCTTTCTCATTCTCCCATCTTGCCTTTCTTGCTTTGAAGTCTTCTCGCATCTCGGCAAGTTCTTTCTGTAATTCTTCCAGACGTTCTTTGCTTAATCTGTCATCTTCCTTCTTAAGTGCGGCTTCCTCAATCTCCATCTGCATGATCTTTCTCTGAACTTCATCCAGTTCTGCTGGCAGGGAATTCATCTCTGTCTTGATCATAGCACATGCTTCATCAACTAAGTCGATGGCTTTATCTGGCAAGAAACGATCTGTGATATAACGGTTTGATAAAGTTGCTGCAGCTACCAGGGAACTATCTGTGATCTTAACACCGTGATATACTTCATATCTGTCTTTGATACCTCTTAAGATAGAAATTGTATCTTCTACGGTTGGCTGATCGACCATAACTGGCTGGAAACGACGTTCCAATGCCTGGTCTTTCTCGATATACTGGCGATATTCATCTAAGGTTGTTGCACCGATGCAGTGTAATTCACCTCTGGCAAGCATTGGTTTTAACATATTTCCCGCATCCATAGCTCCGTCTGTCTTACCTGCACCGACAATCGTATGAAGTTCGTCGATAAATAAGATAATCTGTCCATCACTTTTCTTAACTTCTTCCAGAACCGCTTTTAAACGCTCTTCAAATTCACCACGGTATTTGGCACCTGCTACCAATGATCCCATATCCAGTGAAAAAATTGTCTTATCTTTTAACTGGTCTGGCACGTCACCACGAACGATTCGCTGTGCTAATCCTTCAACAACGGCTGTCTTACCTACACCCGGTTCACCGATCAATACTGGGTTATTCTTTGTCTTTCTTGATAAGATACGAACAACGTTACGGATCTCGCTGTCACGTCCGATGACTGGATCTAGTTTCTGTTCTCTGGCTCTCTTTACAAGGTCATATCCGTATTTTTCAAGACTGTCGTATGTCTCTTCTGGATTGTCACTTGTGACTTTCTGTCCACCACGGATCTGTGATAACACCTGTAAGAAACGATCTCTTGTAATTCCGTAGGCACGGAATAATTCTTTGACTGCTTTATTTGGATGCTTGATCATTGCAAGGAATAGGTGTTCTACAGATACATATTCATCTTTCATGGCTTTCATCTCGTCTTCTCCGTGAAGAAGTACCTGATTCAAGTCATTACTCATATATACCTGACCACCGGATACTTTCGGTTTCTTATTCAATAACTCCTGTACCTGGCTTAAAAATGTTTCTTTGTTAATTCCCATCTTCTCAAGCAGGCTTGCGATCAGACTGTCATCAATCGTAAGCAAGCTATATAAGAAGTGTTCCTGATCTATCTCTTGATGTCCATGATCGTAGGCGATCTTCTCACACTGATTGACTGCCTCAATGGACTTCTGTGTAAATTTATTGATGTTCATACTCTTTCCTCCTTTACGAATGGGTATTTATCTATATTAAGATATCCATTTATCTTTTGTTCTATTCGTAATATAACACTCATTATTAGCACTGTCAAGAGGTGAGTGCTAATATTTTTAATTTTTTCGTTATTTTATTTTCAAACAAAAATGAAAGCAGATCTTCTATATGATACCTTAGAAAATCTGCCTTCATTTCTTCTAATTTTTATATTCTTCTACTTCTTTCAGATATGGAATGGATGGGGCTGCCCCTTGTCTGCTTACTGCGATTGCTGATGCTTTGGATGCGATATCCATTGCTTCTTTGATCGTTTTTCCATTTAAGATACCTGCAATAAAATATCCGGTATAGGTATCTCCTGCCGCCGTTGTATCGACTGTCTTTACCTTATAAATTGACTGTTCCACATATTCATCACCAGATATACATACAGACCCTTCACTTCCTAAAGTTAATACGATCGTTGCTTCTGGGAATTTCTGATGTAACAAACCACTAATATATTTCCCATCAATTTCTTTTGGTTCTTCCATATCAAGAATCTGCATTGCTTCTATTTCGTTTAGAAGAAAATAGTTGATCTGATCTAATGGAAGTTCTTTTATCTTCTCATTCATTGGAGATGGATTTAAGATAATCTTCATTCCAGTTTCTTTTGCTTTCTTTACGATATATGGAAGTTCATTAATCTCATTTTGGATCAGTAAATAATCTTCATTTGTAAAATGTTCAAAGACTTCATCCACTTGTTCCTTACTGATTGCCTGATTAGCTCCTCCAAATAAAATAATGCAGTTATCGCCCTCTTCATCATTTTGTATGATCGCATTTCCTGTTCTTATGTCTTCAAGAATCTTAACAAAATCTGTATTCACTCCTGCTTCTTTTAATTGATCTAACAAAAACAGTCCATCCATGCCAATCGCTCCTGCATGATATGTTTCCATTCCTGCACGTGAAAGTGCAATGGACTGGTTTAATCCTTTTCCGCCTGTATATACATTCAACTCTTCTGCAGACAATGTTTCTCCTTTTTTCACAAAATGAGAAACTTTATATACATAGTCAATATTTAATGATCCAAATGATAATATTTTCATAGAAACCTCTCTTTCTACAATCCGCTCCATCTTCGATATTCTTTTGCTTCTATCCCAAATGGTTCTAATAGTTTTGCTGCAATATGATACATCATTTCTTCTATGCTCTCTGGCATATGATAAAAAGTCATCATTGGTGGAATGATCCGCACATTCGGAATCATTGCCAATTCCTGAAGATTTCTAAGATGAATCGCACTCAGTGGTGTCTCTCTTGCTGCAAGCACTAATGGCCGTTGCTCTTTGATCGTTACATCCGCTGCACGAAGTATCAGATTGTCTGCATATCCACTGTGAATTCCTGCAATTGTTTTCATACTACATGGGACAATGAGCATCCCTTCCGTCTGAAATGATCCACTGGCTGGTCCTGCACCGATCTCTCTTGAATCCAGAACATGATCAGCAAGTTTTTCGACCTCTTCCACCTTCATTTTTGTTTCATGTTCCAAGGTCAGTTTGGCACTATCTGTCATAACCAAGTAAGATTCAAAATCCTTCTGCTCTTGCACCAATTTTAGACACTGGATCAAGATTGGAATTCCACTTGCCCCTGTTGCTCCTATGATCAGTCGTTTCTTCATTCAAATAAATTTCCTTTTCTTATTTATATTCTGTATTTTATGATAACCAGTGTTCCGGATCAACTTCCATAAATCTTGCTCTCTTGAATCGCTCTTTCTGATCATATGGAACAGTACAGTCAAAGATTGTCTTGCATGCAATCCCATGATCTCTGATACTTGAAGAACATGTTGGATCGTTGGATGGATCCAGCGGATGACATCTTACCCCTGGAATCGTGATGATATCTGCATCTCCCTGGAATCTTGTATTCATTGCCCATAATACATCATTCATATCGAAACAGTCGACGTCTTCGTCTACCAAAAATACATGCTTCAGTTCACTGAATGCTGAAAATGCAAGAAGTGCTGCCTGTCTTTGTCTTCCTTCATCGCTGGCTTCTCGTTTCTTAAACTGTAAGACTGCCATGTATTTTCCACCGCCTGCGGAGCCGCAGTATACATTCTGAAGACGTCCCGGCATCGCTTTTTCTACCATTCCATAAATACTTGCTTCTGTTGGGATTCCAGCCATAGATACATGTTCTTCACTTGGCCCGATGCATGTCTGCATGATCGGATTTTCTCTGTGTGTTACCGCTTTGACTTTGATCAGCCAGCACTGTGAACTTGCAGGTCCTGTGTATCCTGGAAATTCTGGCATTGCATAGCCTGTGTGGCTGTTCTGGTCTTCCTGTACTCGGACATTTGGAATCACTTCCCCTTCGATGACATATTCTGCATTTGCAATTGCCATTTCGTTAACTGTTAAGCATTTACAAAGCTCTACGGGTTCATTTCTTAAAGCCCCTGCAACAGATAATTCATCATATCCAAGAGGGGTTGTTGGTGCTTCAAAACAAGATCCGATCTCAATTGCTGGGTCTACTCCAATACTGATAGAGATTGGAAGTTTCTGTCCTAATTCTTCTGCACGTTCTGCCATTGCTCCAATGTGTCTTGCTCCTGGTGTGAAGAAAATAGAAAGTTCATCTTTTCCCTGAATACATAATCTGTGGATTGTTACATCATGAACTCCTGTGTCTGGGTGCGTTGCATAACACATACCCAATGTAATATATGGACCTGCATCATCTGGTGTGTTAGTTGGTGCTGGTACCAGATCATACAAATTAAAGTCTGGATCTTCCACTTTATGAACAACCTGCTGACATGGTGCATCTCCCTGATATTCCACTGGTGCTATCGGATTATCTACGCTATGATAAAGTTTCTTTCCTAATTCTTCTGGTTTGCAGTCCAAGAGCGCTGCCACACGCTTTCTGCTTGCTAATACACCGATGGCTACTCTGGCATCTTTATGTCCTTTGACATTATTAAATACCATCGCTGGACCTTCTTTTGTCGGGCGCTTTACAGTTCCACCTGCACCTACATAGCGGTAAACTCCCGCAAGTTCTGCCATTGGATCAACTTCTACATCAGTCTCTATGTATTGCCCCTCTATTTTCTTTAGCCGTTCTAACGCACTTCTTAAATCTCTTACTTTCCCTTCCATTTGTCTCCTTCTTTCTTATATGTCTCTTTCTCATTTCCGACGACATAATCCCAATGTTCAAGTACTGCTTTTCGATAACAACAGTTCAATGACATGGCATCAACAGAATCACAAATTGCTATGAAATGAAAAAATGGCAGATGAATTCTTCTCTAGATCCATCTACCATTTCTTCATTATCTTAAAAATATCTCCATTATAAATGACAGATTTCTATCTCATTCTCAACGAATGTCTTACGGATCTTCTCCACAAATAATAATGCTTTCTCTCCATCTCCGTGAACGCATACTGAGTCTGCCTTAATATCAATATCTTTTCCAGTGATCGAAGTCACTTTTCCTTCGTTTATCATACGAATAACTCGGTTGATCGCTTCATCTTCATCTTCGATCATAGCTCCTGGTTTTCTTCGATTCACCAGTGTTCCATCTTCTTCATAAGCTCTGTCTGCAAATACTTCACTGGCTGACTTTAAACCACAGTCTTTTGCTGCTTTGATCATCTCGCTTCCAGATAATCCCATAACGATCAGGTCTTTATCATATTCATAAATTGCTTCACAGATCGCTTTAGACAGATCATAATCCTTAGCCGCCATATTATATAATGCTCCATGTGGTTTTACATGCTGTAATTTCACTCCGGCCGCTTTACACATTCCACCTATCGCACTAATCTGGTATAGTGTATATGCTTTCGCTTCTTCGTTGGAAATCGCCATGCTTCTTCGTCCAAATCCCATCAGATCTGGAAGTCCCGGATGGGCCCCAACTGCGATCCCGGCTTCTTTTGCTCTCTGGATCGTCTCCATCATAACCACTGGATCGGATGCATGATAACCACATGCAACATTCGCTGATGTGATCAATGGAATGATCTTGTCATCATTCCCGATCGTGTAACGTCCAAAACTTTCTCCAAGGTCACTATTTAAATCTATCTGGTACATTTAATTTATACCTCCATTTCTTCCGTTTTATCGAATTTAATCTAATTTCAAGAGTCTCTCGATAAATCCTGTATCCGCTTTTCCTTCACAGAATTCACGGTTATTCATCAGCTGATACTGGAAATCAAGGTTTGTATTGATTCCTAATATCACCATCTCATCAAGAGCTGATCTCATTTTCTGTAATGCTGCATCACGGTCTGGTGCGTGTACGATAACTTTCGCGATCATAGAATCGTATTCGGATGGAATACAGTACCCTGTATAAATTGCGGTATCTACACGAACTCCATTTCCAGCTGGCAAATGCAAATGTTTGATCACACCTGGACTTGGCATAAAGTTTTTCTCTGGAATCTCTGCATTGATACGACATTCAATCGCATGTCCGTTGATCTCCACATCTTCCTGTGTAAAACTTAATTCCATTCCCATAGCCACTCGAATCTGTTCAATGATCAGATCTGTTCCCGTAACCATCTCTGTGACCCCATGTTCTACCTGAATACGTGTGTTCATTTCCATGAAATAATAGGTTCCTTTTGGATCAAGGATAAATTCTATGGTTCCAGCATTGGTATACCCTACTGCTTTCGCTGCAAGGATCGCATCGTGATTCATAGATTTTCTGATCTTTTCCGTGATCGCTGGGGATGGTGATTCTTCGATCAGTTTCTGGTGGTTTCTCTGAACAGAACAATCACGTTCTCCCAAGGCTACGACATTCCCATGTCCATCTGCCATGATCTGAATCTCCACATGTCTTGGATTCTCGATGAATTTCTCAATGTACATCGTATCATCACCAAATGCATTGGCAGATTCTCTCTGCGCAGTATTGAAATTGAATTCAAAATCTTCTTTGGATCTGGAAACTCGCATTCCTTTTCCACCACCACCTGAAGATGCTTTTATCATAACTGGATAACCGATCTCATCTGCTAATTTCTCCCCTGTAGCTGCATCATAGACAGGTTCTTTGGTTCCTGGAACAACTGGAACTCCTGCTTCCATCATTGTTTTTCTTGCGTTTGATTTATTTCCCATGCTGTCAATAACTTCTGCACTCGGTCCGATAAATGCAATACCATTTTCTTTACATAAGCGAACGAAATCAGCATTCTCAGATAAGAAACCAAACCCTGGATGGATCGCATCTGCGTCCGTATTCTTTGCTGCAGAAATGATACGTTCCATGTTTAAGTAGCTGTTTTTTGCAGGTCCTTCTCCGATACATACTCTTCGATCTGCTAATTGTACATGAAGACTGTCTTTATCTTCTTTTGAATAAACCGCGATACTCTTGATCCCCATATTACGACAAGCACGAATAATGCGCACTGCGATCTCACCACGGTTCGCGATCAATATACTTCGAAACATACAATGCCTCCTTTAGTCTTCAAGTTTTTTTACTTTAAATAATGGCTGTCCATATTCAACTTTCTGTTCGTTGCTTGCTAAGACAGCTTCAATCTCACAGTCATAATCACTTTCGATCTCATTCATTAATTTCATCGCCTCAAGGATACATACAGTCTGTCCTGCCTTGACTCTGTCTCCAACTTTCACAAATGCCTTGGCATCTGGGGATGGAGCCGCATAAAAGGTACCTACGATCGGAGATGTGATGTATGATTCATCTTCGGAATCAATACTTTCTACTGTATCAACACCCTGTGTGGAAACTGACATCGGTGCAGCAGGCGCTCCAACACTTCCTCTTCTGCTCATTTTGATCTTTACATCGCCTTCCTGAATGCTGAAATCAAGCATAGAGGAATTCTCGATGATCTTTACTAATTTCTCAATTTTATCTAAATTCACCGTTTCATTCTCCTTTTCTATTTAAATAGTGTGCTGATTCGTTTTGCAACGAGTCTGCAATCTAATACTTCTTTACAAGGTGTATAAATCTGGCTTCTGAAGTCATTCAGCTCTTTCATCTCATCTGCTAACAGCTTCTGGGCTTCTTCTACGGATACTGCCTGAAATCTTACTTTTTGTTCTGTTTTTCTTTGAACAAGTTTCGGAATATCTACAGAAACAACTGTCGCGATCTTCGCATATCCACCCGTTGTCTGGCGGTCTGCTAATAAGATGATCGGTTTTCCATGACTTGGTACCTGAACAGATCCAAAGGCGATTCCGTCAGAAATGATATCTGAAGTTGTCTTATATGCGATAAATGGTCCTTCTAATCGACATCCCATGCGGTCAAATTCACTTGTTACTGTATATTCTGAATTTAAAAATGTTTCTCGGCCCTCTTTCGTAAACATCTTTTCCTGAGGTCCCATGACAACTCTTAATGTTATCTTTTCCTGATCAAATTCATCAAGATCCAAACTTCTTGATAAATAATATGGCAGATATCTTCGCTTTGCCCTGAACGCAATATAATCTTCATCTTCTAGTTTCCGGCCTTTATATCCACCGATCTGACATTTGATATTCGTAGAACGGCTTCCCATGACTACTGGCACATCAAGATAACTTGAAAATGCAATATATCCTCTTGTTCCAGTTCTTGCTCCACCAAATGTCAAAATATCTCCACGATGCATATAAATTGCTGTATACATCTTGGCAGGTTTTCCATTGATCTGCGGGCGGAAATCTCCACCTGTGATCGAAATGATCGTCTCGGATGTAAATTCAAGTGTTGGTCCTATTAAGGTAAATTCAAGAACTGCTTCATTTTCCGGGTTATCCAGCAGGAGATTTGCAATCTTAAAAGAACGAACATCCATAACTCCGGATACACTAAATCCCTGACTCTGGTATCCTGTTCTTCCAAGATCCTGCACCGTTGTCATCATTCCGCCTTTTAATACACGAATTCCCATAATCTACACCTCCTTTGTATGAATGATACATTCATATGTTCCATTTTCAACCTGTTCTTTGATCTTTAAATACTCTTCTTCTGAAACAGGTACAAAACGGATATAATCTCCAGCTTCAAAAAGAATTGGATTCTCTCGTTCTGGATCATAGGTTTTTACTGGTGTCAGACCAAGTAACTGCCATCCTCCTGGTGAATCAAGCGGATAAATTCCTGTCTGAGAGCCACCGATCCCAACACTTCCTGCCGGAATTCTGATTCTTGGGTTCGCCAGTCTTGGTGTATGAATTCTTTCATCAAGTCCTCCAAGATATGAAAATCCTGGCAAAAATCCAAGCATGTAGATCAAGTAGTCTTTGGAAGAATGAATCTTTATAACCTCTTCTTCCGTTAAACCAGCATTTTTTGCGATATTTTCAATATCTGGTCCGTATTCTCCTCCATAACATACTGGAATTTCAAAAACTCTGGATGTCGATGTCTCTTCATTAACATCCAGTTTTAGTAACTTCTGTAGACGTTTTGTTAATGTTTTGTAATTTACCACCCTCGGGTCATAATTGATCAAGAGACTGGTAAATGCCGGGATCATATCCTGCACACCTTCGATACGCTGCGCTTTTAAAAGATGTACAAAGGCTGTGATCCTTGCATTGATCTCTGGGGAAATTTCCTGTCCAAACTCAATGAGTAAGGCAGAATCTCCCGCAGTACTAATCTTTACTTCTTCCATGTTTCTTCACATAACTCCTTTCGGTCAGTCTGTGCTTCTATGTTTTAAACTTATCTGTTTATCCAGACAATTTTGCTTATGCAAATAATGCACTTAAGCTGCTTAATGATGTAATTCCAAGATATCCTGAAACAACAACTACCACGATTCCAAGAACCAGTAATAATACTGGATGATGATAATCTTCTCCCATAACAGATTTCTTCTGAGATGCGATCAGGCAAACTCCTAATGTGATCGGTAAGATCAATCCATTTAATGCTCCTGCAAGTACTAATAATACCGCTGGCTGTCCAGCAAGTGCCATACATACAGTACTGATCGCGATAAATCCTACAATAAACCATTTCTCATTCTTCTCAATCGTTTTGCTGAATGTCTTAAGGAAAGACACAGATGTATAAGCACATCCAACGATGGATGTGATCGCTGCGCATAAGATCACAAGTCCAAAGAATCTATAACCGATCTGTCCTGCTCCCTGTAAAAATGCATCCGCTGTTGGGTTCGCTGCATCTAATGTATGAGCTGGTGAAGTTGCTGTTGCTACAACCACTCCTAAAACTGCAAGGAATAAGAAGATACGTACGATCGTTGCAATTCCCATTCCCATAACAGAACTCTTATTGATCTCTTTTAAGTTCTCTTTTCCAGTGATTCCTGAATCGATCAGACGATGTGCACCTGCAAATGTAATATATCCACCGACTGTTCCTCCAAGTAATGTAAGAATCGCTGGAAAAATATCTCCCATAGATGCTGTTGGCATGATTGTTTCTTTTGCTGCCATACCAACTGGCGGCTGTACGATCAGGATCACAATAAAGATGACAAGGATCATGATCCCACCAAGGATCTTTGTAAGGTTATCCATAGCATTTAATGCATTCTTTGATAAAAATACGATGATCGCAATTGCTCCCGCAATAAAATATCCAACAGTAGTAGGAATTCCAAGAAGTGTATTAAAACCTAAAGCACCTCCACCAACGTTACCGATATTAAATACAAGACCACCTGCTACAACTAAAAATGCGATCACATATCCAAGTCCAGGAAGTACCTTATTCGCCACATCCTGTCCACGCATTCCAGATACGCACAGAACTCTCCATACATTTAACTGCACGATCGCTGCTAAGATCACGGAGATTAAAATTACAAATCCAAAGCTTCCATGCAGACTGTCTGTAAATTTACCAGTTTGTGTCAAAAATCCAGGTCCAATTGCCGAAGTTGCCATAAGAAATGCCGCACCGATCAAAGCGCTTGCACTTTTTTTGTTATTCTCTTTCTTCATAGTAAATAATTTCCTTTCCTTTTCGTAATAATTAATAATTATAACAAAACTTCTGACGATACGCAACTTTAATGCACTGATTTGACATAGTCTATCATGTATGTGACAGAAATAAAAGAAACTCAAATATTTGTGTTTCTTTTATTTCTGTCACATACAGCTGAAGTCTATTCAAACCACTATGGAGTGTGTATGTTTTACTGTATTGGTATTTATAATAAACATTCTGTCTACCACTACATAAATTGAAAGTCAATAACGTTTAACATGCGTCCATCAGCTTAAATTTTTTTATTTTTCTCTAAATACTCGATGACCTTCAACTCATACAATCAAATTTTATTCCTTGACCATTAGCTTTTTTAATTCCCGTCGTTTTTCAATCTCTAATTTTGAGAAGATCCTTGCTACAAGATTTTTCACGTACCCATAAGAATAATGCATAGACTCCGCAATTTCCTTGTTTTCCATTCCTTCTGCGATCGCTATTGCGATCTTCCATTCTGTTGGTGTTAACTGGCTTTTGATCTGCTTGGCATAATCTGATAATTCCATGGATTTTTTGTGCTGTCTCTGCTGATATCGTTCCAAATGCCGTTCAACCCTGGCAAGTAAGATTTCTTTTGCAAATGGCTTTACGATATAATCAACTGCCCCTGCTTTCAAGCCCCTTACTTCATAATCCATTTCTGAAAATCCGGTTAAAAATATGATCGGGATCAATTCACACCTTGGGATTTTTTTGATTTCTTCTAATGTTTCGTATCCATCCATCTGTGGCATATCAATGTCTAATAAGATCAAATCTGGAATGATATTTTTATTTAACAGATTTAATGCCTGTATTCCACTCTTTGCGACACTGACATTATATTGGTCAGATAAAATCTCTTCTGCTGTCTTTAGAAGCATAAGATCATCATCTATGATCAAAATATGATTCTCTCTCATTCCATTCCCTCCCATCGTTTCATAAGGATTTCTGCTTCATCAAAATCAAGCTGATCGATCCGTATTTCCATCTCTTTCAAGATATTTCTTTCTTCCTCGGATATCTTACCTTTTCGATAATACTGAATCTGTTCTTTCGCTTCTTTCGCCTGATATCTGGTGATAAATATTTTTAATTTTTCTTTGATTTCTTCTTTACTTTGCTTGTCTTTTTCTTCCTCTTTTTTCTGATCAAACAGAACATTTTTCGTCTGTTCAATAAATTCCCGTGATGCCTTAAATACTCGTCCCCACTCCAATTTAAGCAGATTATATGCAGACATGATGTATTCCATATCCTTTTGTTTCCCTCTATCTTCCATTTCTTTTGCAATCTCATACAAATGAATCGCACCTATCGCTTTTGCATTGCTCTTTAAGGTGTGCATCATCCTTGTGATTTCATCGACTTTCACTTCATTTTGTGTCATCAACTGCTGCATCTGTCTCATATATTCTTCCTGGTACTCCATAAAGAATTCCATCAATTTACGATACTGCATAAAGTCTCCATCCAGAAGTCTAAGCCCCTCTTCGATCTTTATATCATTTTCTTTTAGCTGTCCCTTCAGCTGCTTAAATTCTTCATCTTTGATCTTTTGTTCTTCTTTCAGATCCTCACGAATAAATACTAGATCATCTCTCAAATATTTCATCAGCAGGTCTTCTAATTTGCTCCACATCACTGGCTTTGAAAGATACGCACAAAATCCTTCTCTTAAAAATGTCTGTTCAATCCCTTTCGTCACATCAGCAGTTAAAGCGATCACTGGAATATGAAATTGTACATCTTTCTTTAATTCCCTGATCGTATCGATTCCATCCATCTGCGGCATCATATAATCAAGTAAGATCAGATCATATACGTTTTGTCTGACTTTGTGGACACATTCCTCTCCACTGGCTGCTGTATCCACAAACACAGCTGTACGCTTCAGAAGTGATCTTGTCACCATGAGATTTTCCGGATTATCATCTACAATTAAAATCTTTGCCTGCGGTGCAACAAATGATCTTCTCTTTCGTTCATCCGTTTCCTTCCATTCAACATTTGAAATCTTCCCATCAGATACCTTCTTCATTGGAAGCTGCACAAAAAAACTGCTTCCTTTGCCGTATACACTTTCTACCCAGATCATACCGCCCATCTGTTCTACCAGCTGTTTTGCGATTGCAAGTCCTAATCCGGTTCCTTTAATCTTCTTATTTTTCTTAGAGTCTACTCTCATAAATGCATCAAACAAAACGGGCAAATTTTCTTCTTTGATTCCGATTCCTGTGTCTTTTACCTCGAAAATAAGCTTCGTTTCTTCTTCATTTTTACTGACTTTAATATCAATCTGACCTTCTTTTGTGTATTTTACTGCATTATTGATCAGGTTCAAAAGAATCTGTTTGATATGTATCACATCACCGATCAGATACGCTGGCAAGGTCTTATCAAATATCAGATTCATTTTTAATGACTTTTGTTCCGCCTGTTTCTCTGCGATCAACATCACTTCATCAAGCAGCTGCCTGAGTTCATATTTTCCTTCTTCAATCTCCATTTTTCCGGATTCGATCCTTGAAATATCCAAAATATTATTGATCAATGAGATCAGATAACCTCCAGAACGTTCAATGCTTTTTGCATATTGACGGATTTCTTCGCTTTCACTTTCTCTAAGGATCATCTCGTTCATTCCAAGCATTACATTGATCGGAGTCCTGATCTCATGACTCATATTAGCAAGAAATGCACTCTTTGCCTTGTTCGCTGACTGTGCTTCGATCCTTGCTTCTTCTAAGATCTCTTGTTGTTTGTTGTACATCCGAAAATGCAGATACATCACTGCTGCCACCGAAATACTAGATGCACAAAATCCTATCAACAGATCCATCACAACTTCTTTTTCAGAGGAAAACCATACAACCATCTGCGGATTTTGATAGGCGATCATGATCGTTGCTATATATACGACCATTTCCATAAATGCTGTAAAAAACATTACCTTTCCTTCCAACATAAAGACTGTAAATAAGATCCCAAAAATATAAAAAGAAACCATCCCACCCTTGTAACCGCCAGATTTAAAAAATAAATATGGGAACATCATAAGAAAGATCATAATGATCGTAACAACATAACAAAACTGATATCTGCCACTTTTGTATGCATAAAACAACAACACGAAAGACAACACTGCAATCCCAAGATTCAATCCTAGAATCACACTATCCTGATTATTCGCATATGATGAAATCCCATTGATCAGACTGATCATTCCACCAACTAATGCAAGCACATTAAATAATCTTACCCGAAATGGAAGGGATAACCGAAACAGTGAATGTTCTCCCTGCAATATCTGACGAAACCATTTTCCCACGAACTTTCCTCCCCTTTCATGATCTTGCTTCTAGTTTATCACGCTCTTTCTTATCTCCCTAGTTACTATCAGTCATCTCTTTTGGAATGCTGTTCTAAGAAATGCAATACCGCATCATAAACTTTCTCTACATCATCTTCATTTAAGATCTCATGTCTCCGATTTAAAAATAACATTCCACGTACCTGATTATACCCTCGCTTTTTTAAAGTTGTCATTGCCTGTGCATACTGTTTCTTTGAACCAATGCATGGATCATCTGCTCCTGCGATAAACAAGATCGGAAGTGACGGATGTTTTACCTGCCATCCTTTTTTGTTGTAAGTTTCATCCATTAGTAAAAACAGATTTAAAAATCCATTATTACTAAATACGAATCCATCCAATGGATTTTCATCATAAGCTTTTACATTTTCTTTGTTATAACTGATCCAGCCATTTTCGGATTCATCTTCTCCTAATGCCTTTCCATATAAGCCAAGTGCCATCTTCTGGAAGAACTTTCCTTTTTTGTGTGCTCCCATTTTACAAGCAGTTTTTGCAAGAAATCCTGCTGCCTTTGCTGCTTTATTTTCACTTGGACTTCCACATACGATCAGAGAGTCCAGCTCATCATCATATTTTTTCAGATAACAACGAACCACCAAAGATCCCATACTATGTCCGAACAAATGATATGGAAGTTCTTCCCCATATCGTTCTTTCATCCATGTTGTTACCTGATGAGCATCTTCTATGATCGCTTTTCCACTGTCATCATAAAAATATCCAAGGTCTACCACATCTTTGACACTCTTACCATGACCTCTGTGATCATGGATCACACTGATATAGCCATTGTTACACAACATTTGCATAAAAGGCTCATAGCGTTCTTTATGTTCTGCCATACCGTGGCAGATCTGTACGATTCCCTTTGGAGATTGTTCTGGTTCCATAAGCAGTACATGTAGTTTTAATCCATCTTGTTTTGATGTCAGGTATACTGTTTTTTTCATTTCAAGTACCTCCGTTCCTATTCTTATTTTTAGTTTAACACAAAATTATGATTATATGGTAAACTAAACTTAATAACTACTAACTCTTTCATGGAGGGATTCATTATGAAAATTAGAATAAAAAAAGTGACTGCATTGCTTCTTTCCTGTATGCTGCTTTTTTCAATCAGCGGCTGTCAGAAGAAACGTACTGCGAAAGAAGTTTTGGAATCAAGTCTTAAACAAAGTTCCAAATTAAAAGATGCTGATTTCAGTGGAGAAGCTTCTTATAAGATCGCAAATAGTGAGGCTTCTTCATCCTCAAACGTTACGATCAAGATGAATTTTGACACAAAACTACAGACTGTTGATAAAGATCAGTTAAAAATGTCTATGACTTCTACCTTAAACATGCTTGGGCAGACTATGGATATGAATATGTATTATTCTGATGGTTATTATTACATGAACACCAATGGAACAAAGCAGAAAATGAAAATGGATATCGCAGGTATACAAAAACAGCTTCAATCCACAACCGGACAGACTTCTTTGCCTGCAAAATATTACAAAGATCTGAAACTTAGTGAAAAGGATGGAAATACCATTCTTAAATACAGTATCAATAATGATGGATTGAATCAATACGTCAAAGATGTTACCTCCCAGATGACAACTGTAACTGGTGGAAGTAATTCCATTAAGGTTTCTTCTTTGACCGGTACAAAAACATTGAATGACAAAGATCTTCCTGTGAAAGAATCCATCCAGATGGTTATGGAAAGCGGTGACAATGAGACAGGTTCGATCACTTTAAAAATGAACCTGACTTATCATAATCCTGGAAAATCTGTGACTGTGACCTTACCTGACGATCTGAATACTTATCAGGAAATTTCAAATTAATAATTTTTATTGCATAAGAAATTCCGATAAAATCCTAAAGCAAACGACGTAAGCATCTTATTCTTTTGAATATAATGCTTACGTCGTTGTTTTTTATGATCTTATTTTATAATCTTTTTTCCTTATGAAATAGTGTTTTAGAGTCACGTCTTTTCATCGAAACTCCAAAATCAACATGTGACTATCGGTTACTATTTCTCAAACAATCTTTTTCATAAAATAAAACCAGAGATAATAAGGTATTTTTATGTGAAGGAGGTCTTATATATGAAAAAGAATCTGAAAAACTTATGGGGTAAGAGGATATTTTCTTCTTTTCTCTCCATATCATTTTTATTAAGCGGGATTTCCCCTGCATTTAATGTATCGGCAGCTTCTCCTGCATCTGTTCCTGATACTTTAACTTTAAAAGAATCTGCTGGAGTATGTAGTGGAAACTCTGTCGCATTTAATGTAAGATCAAATGCGTTCAACTCCAGTAAGCTGAAATTTTATCAGGATATGCTTAGTGGCAGTCATACAAAGACAAATGCTTCCACCAAATCTGGTGCACCAAATGCAACTTCGGCAGAAGACTGGTTTGACATCGCTTATATACTTCACCGAAATCGTCAATCGCAGTCTGGTACCAGCAATTACAGCTCAAGAATGGAAGCTATGCGTTATTCTACGATCGCTGAATATAATAACACTGGTAAAATATCCAATAATGAATATAAGGGCGGTTATGTATGGCATATTCATCGCAACGGCTTTAATTATAGTAATTCTCTTAGTAATGCAAATACAGATATCCGTAAAAAATTATATGAATATTATCTGGCACAGCACACGAGCGGTAGCAACAAAAAAGGCTGGAATTCCAGCGACAAAAGTGCAACAAACAGCTTTAAATCTCTGGAAGATAATACAAATCAAGATGTCTTTTGGTCTATTTTGAGCCTGAACAGATCTGAAGGTGATAACAGGCGACGCGGACATGGAAGTGCCTTGATCGCTGTCTTTTATGATTTCAAGGTAAGCCCTGTTCTTCAGGAAGACACTGGAACTACTTATATCCGTACAAGAAGCAATGGTTCTGATAAAAACGAATCTTTTGTTTCTAGTTTTACAAATGATACTCCTCAGAGTGCCAATGCTGAGTACACAGGAAGTACAGAAAACACTGTATCCCATACAAGCAATATCAGTGGAAGTTCTTCTTACACAATGGGCCACTCTGTAACTGTTGGAACAAGCGTTAATTTTGAAGCTTTTGCAAGCGGTTCTGTGAACTATACATTTGATTATTCCAATACTGTAGAAAAAGGTTGGTCTAAAGAAGATTCTGTCAGCAAAACAGAGAAAAAAGAAGATAAATCATCCATTTCTCTTCCTGCTTACAGTGCGATTAAAATGAAGAGAACTACTTCTGACAGCGAAGAAGTGACAACATATAACTGTCCTGTGATCCTTACTTATAAAGTGATGTTATTAGAACATGTTCTCAATGCAAGCAATGACGAGGCTAATGCCGCAACCGCAACTTTGGGTATTTTTGGAAGCAATAGCATCAGTGCCCGAGAAGATTTAAAGACTTATCTTACTGATAACTTAAATATTAAAGATACCAACCGTAACGTTACATGGAGCAGTTTTGCCTCAAATGCTGATACAAAACAGGCATTTCATTATGCTTTATCAAATACTGCCCAGTATATTCCGATGTCATCCGCAGGTGCTACTTACAGTGTTAATTTAAAGACGATCAACATTACTTATGACGGTCTGATCTCTACACGGGCATTATCACGGATTGAGACTGCTGATAATACAAATCATAAAAACTTACCAGCAGGTACCTCCATGAATGTTTCTGATATCAAACTAAAAGGAATCAATGCTGCTGGTACTGATTATATCGGATTTAACCAGAATCGGGGTCATTGGATCTTAACCGATGCCACTGGTCATGAAGATACTTCTGGAAAAATTGCAACACTCACAACAGACCGTACTGGAAAAGTGAGTTTAAATGCAACAGCACCTGGAACGATTTACCTTGAATATGTGATTGACGAAAACTGCTATGCAACAGCTTCAAAACCAGATATTTTTATGACAAATGATAAGCTTGCTTCCACCGCTGTCATCAAGATTCATGTTGAAAAATGTGAATCTCATCACTATAAAAATATACGAACCGAAGCTACACCAACTCAGGATGGAAGTATCATAAAACGATGTAGTATTTGTAATGACAGCCAGCTTGTACAGACAATTGCAAAGCCTGCTGTTTATACAATTACCAAAAACACCTACAATGGAAAAGTTCTAAAACCATCTGTCACGATTACAGATCGCAATGGCAAAAAGCTTTCTCCTTCTTCTTATGAGATCATCTATAAGAAAACTGGAAAAAATGTTGGTACCTATCAGGCTCAGATTAATTTCCGTGGTGACTATACTGGAAGCAAGACGATTTCTTATCAGATTCTTCCTAAAAACTGCAGCTTAAGATCTGTAAAAGCTAAGAAAAAATCATTCACTGTCCGTTGGAAAAAACTTTCCACCAAAATGCCAACAAAACGAATCTCTGGTTATCAGATTCAGTACAGTGAAAAACCTAATTTTTCTAAGAGTAAGATCAAGAAGGTTTCTGGATACAAAAAAACAAGTGTAACAATAAAAAAACTAAAATCTAAGAAAAAATATTATGTAAGAATCCGCACAATATTGAAATCTGGTGGTAAAACTTATTATTCTAACTGGTCTGGTTCTAAAGGTGTAAAAGCTAAATAATCGTAATAAAAAAGACTGTAAAATAAGTCTGACTAACTTATTTTACAGTCTTTTTTTATTAATATGATGTAAATATTATTTACATAATGCAAGCACTGCCTTCGCTGCCTCTTCATCTGTGATCAGTGTATTAATATATCCGCCTCTCACAGCTCCAAGAATCGCTTCTGCCTTCATTTCCTTCCATATCGTAGAAATGTCCTCCGATATGTCCGATCGCACCTTTTTTCTCAAGATTATATAAATCTCTGGTACTTAAATAAGATTTCCAACTCTTATATACGATAGAACCAACACTGGTTAGAATGATATCTGCATTCCTTGCAAACTATAAACATCCTTTAATATTCGACTCTTGTTCAAGACTGTCCCTGACTTCTTCCGAGTTTACAAACAATGGTGCATAAATGTAGTGATACGTTCCACCATATGCATAGGCAAGTTCTTTCGAAAGATCCAAGGAATCTCTCTCTGGAATCCTTACATTGGCTGCTCCCATGATCGGTACGACTGTGATCGGGATATTCTTACTTGTCTTGACCGCTTTGACAGTATGATACATCGTATTCCCCCATGAAATTCCAAGAATCATATTATCATTTAACAGATTATCTAGATAGTATGCTGCAACTTCACCCAATTTCTGAAAGACCATCTTATTATTTCATTCTTGAAATCTTAGAACGTGAGGTAAAAAAACGTTCCGCAATCTGATTCTGAGTCATTTCCGCATTATAATAGAGGTTTGCAACACTGGCAAACATGTTGCGCTTTTCGTTATCGCTAAGTGAATCATATTCCTTCATTGTTTTCCACCTCCCATTCATTATCCAAAGCACTTTTTATTATACCGCATCGCTATATATCAGTCCAGTACACAATCTGTTAATTATCATTCTCAGATTTCCTGCAGTTGTAGTTATTTTTCCACTTTATACAATGCGATTTCATCAATTTCTCTGTTTGCAGATAAGATATAATCTTCACCATCATTGTCAAAGTCTACAAATGCCATATCACTGCTTGCTTCATCTAAGATCTGTTTGATTTCCCATGTTCCTTCTTCTGATTCTGGTGGTATACATTCAAAAACACCTTCATTTGCTGCAACATAAGATCTTAAAACTTCATCAACACTACTTAAATCTTCTGGAAGAACGCATACCTGAATCTTTCCTGGGCTTCTCCAGTCTTCTTTGTATTCATGTCCTGATTTTAAAGTACATGCGATCACATAGTTTACTCCATTTCTTGAAATAATATCAAAACGATGCACAAATGGAAGCTCTGCTAGTGTTCTTACCTTCCATTCTCCGTCTTCCGGGTAAGCTAAGATGATCTTTGCTTCTTTAGAATCATTTGGAGAGTAGAATTTATGTGTCGCTAAAAACTGTCCGTCGGAACCAGGAACCTGAACCATTGACATGGTTCCTCCCGGTCCTTCCCAGATTACTTCTTCCTGATTTCCTTCAAGATCATATAAACGGCACTAGTTTACTTTTTCTGCTGCTACGAGCATATGTTTCTTTCCTTCTAATGCACAAGTCCGCCCATCTTAAATGATTCGATCAAAAGTTCTAATGTCTTTGGATCGCACTGACGGTATTTGAAATAATATAGCAGCATTTCTGTATATTCTACTAATTTTTCTGCGTAAGCTTCCTGTACAAAATGTTTCGTTCCACACATCAGACATTCATTGATGAGCAGATATGCAGCAAAACGTTCATTGATAAAAATATCTCTCTCTTCTTCGGAATAATCCCGAAACTGAATTGGTTTTCTCCGAACGATCCAGGAAATCGTATATGCAAACAGCTTCTCTGTGCGGATCCTCTCAATACTATGAAATTCCTTTAACCGCATCACATCCATAAAATAATCAAGGATCACCTGCATTAAAATTCTTTCATTGCAGTAAGATGTCTCAGAAAATCCTGCCATTTCAATAAATTCCATCGCTGTCTTCTGCAGTTCCTCAAACCGTTCACGGAATTTATCGACACCGACCTCATCGATCAGCTCTCTGTAATTTTCCATCTCAAATAAATTGTGTTCTATCATTCTTGCCCCTTTATCATCTTTAACAATTGTAATTCATCCAGTTGCTGTTTATGATTCACGATCAGATTACTTACATCCGATTCTAAATGATATCTTGCCTTCGAAAAATATTCTGCCTGTGCAGCTCCACTAAATCCTGCGGAAGAATTCGGCAGTTTATCAATCTTATGTTCTCCAGCAATGATCTCCTCTACTAATCGTTCGATCCGTTGTCTTTCTTCTGCGAATCCGTCGTCATATCTCTCCATCTGGTTTATCCCTTTCTTAAGATCATCCGATTCATATAACTTTGAGCATCGATCACTCCGTCATTGGCTCTTGGAATCTGTTCTTGTTCTCTCTTATGCGGTTCTTTCGACATTCTCTGCAAGTCACTGTAGCTGTCTTGTGCAAAATATTTCTCAATATCAAGCCAACCTGCTTCTCCAAACTGAAAACATGTCGAAATGATCTCATCCACAGAATTCAACAATTCTGCCACAACACTTGTATACCGCTTTAGGAAATGATTATTCTCACGATATGGGTACTTTACATAATGGTCAAATTCTGCGTATACTTCTTCAGCGATCGTTCGTACCTGTACTTCAAAATAATAATTCCCATATTTAAAAATATAATGCTGTGAACGATATCCCTTATCTGTATATTCTTTATGAATCGTATAATTAAAAATGTCACGATCCCCATAACGGATATAAGCCCTTGGCATCTCCGCCATATGCATATCATATCTGGAATCTTCATCAACTTTCAGCAAAAAGTCATGTACCGTACGCCATTCTTCTTTTGATAAGATCAAAATTCGGATACCCATAAGATCACGCACGATCCTCAGATAATTCCGTTCATTAATATTTTTATATTTCTGACGTTTTTCAACTCCAACTTTCCGTATGATCTTCTCAATCAAATGCTCTGGATCCTTACATCGATTATGAATTGAATGTACATGAAAATCTATTACTTTTGATATCTCATCCTGTAAACGATCTGCAATCTTTTTCATCTCTGGTAAACGTCTCGTATAATCCTCATAAATCCTCTCAAGCGTATCCCAGGAAAGTCCAGAATCCTCAAATGCTTCCTGTACTTTGTATGTGTTAAAAAATTTCTCCTGATCCAGCATGAGGAATCACCTCTTTTCACTTTTATATTTATTTCTCTACAATCTTATATTTCTCTAATAATTTGACACGTTCCATCCCAATCTGTGCACTGCTTTTTTCTCCTGTATTGATCGCATCTGTGTTACGATGAGTTAAGTATTTAAATATCCTGTGTAAATACGCCACTGGCAGTAAAAACGGATAGTTCCTTGAATATGGATAGTTCGTCTTGATATATTCCTTCCCTGGAAATAAAGAAGCCAGGATCCCGGAAGCTGCATTGACTGATTCATTCTCTGCTGCATTCAACGTAATATTTGCACTATGTACACGATTCATATCATTTTGTCCAAAAATACCACCATCTAACATATCATCCAATAATGCTGTGCAGTCAATTTCTACATCAGACGGTTTTGAAAGCCCTAGCTCCTCCCAAGTAAATCCAAGATAGCAGACTCCAATATCCAATACATTCATAGCAAAAGAATCCATATGATATTCTTTCATGATATTCCTGATCTCATGAAAGTCTAACTGATCGTGGTATTTCTTCGCAAAGTATAATAGATCACATGCCTGTCTGACTCCAAATCCACTATGAAGAAAATGTTTCAGACTGTGGCATACAAGATATAAAAAATGCTGTTTGGGATTCAGCGTCAATACTTTACTCCCCTGAATATCTGTTTCCATACAGGTATCAAATGCATCTTCAAATAATTGATTAAAATGACCATACGCCCCGGATTCCTGTGGAAACAGATCCATATGCAGTTCAAAATATAATCCATTCCTTGGATTCTGATATGGAACTTCCTGATAAACTTTATCCTTGATCAGTTCTTCTCTCATAAATCCCTCTGCCTGCAAAAATTCATCCATCTTCCCAAACTGATCTCTTGGGATATAAAGATCTTCATCATTGGATGTTCGAAGATCTGGATTCGGATATAGATCTCTGCAAACAATTCCTTTCACGATCAATGGAGTCAATCCATTCTGGCGCATTTTATCAAACAACATCAAAAACAGAATACTTTTTCTTGCCTGATTTCCTGCCTGATCGATCGTATCTCCCTTCCAGAACTGCTGAAACCCTGGATCACTATTTTGAAATGATTCATTTGAAAAAATCTGCTGATAGATCATCGGTGCCAGTTGCTGTTTCTGACTAATATCATAGATCTTCTCCCAGTCTTGTGTAGAAAGTCCCTCTATCATATCACAGGAAGTCTGCGTCATAGCACTTCTTAATATATCTATAAATACATTGGTTAAGTTCATCTTCACATGCTCCTTTATTCTAAAATATCCAAAAGCAGATTCTCTAAAGTATCTACTGCCGCTTCTTCCATGTTACATCCATACTCAAACACCGGGATCTGAGCCGCGAAATCTTCTGTAAGATTCCATATTTTCTCCACAAACTGCGGATTCCATCCATTCACTGTGATCTGACTGATCATTGCCTTGATCGCATCAAAATAACGAAGTCTCCTTCCATCATTCTCCTCTGCTTGTCCAAGAAAAATGACTGCTTTCACAGGATAAGCTTCATTATAACAAATCTCTGAAGAACCACAGATCGGCCATCCAAGAGACATCCATCTGCCATTCTCTTTTTTTAATAAAGTTCTATCACCATTGATAACTCTTGCTTTCCGATACTTCATCCACAATCCTGCCTGCGTTGACTTACCAATTCCACTTGGTCCGCTAAATAAGATCACTCCTGATTTCACTTTGAGTACAGAACAATGCAATACCATCGCATCCTTTGCCAACATTCTTTTTTCCATCGCAAAAAGAGATACAAAGACTGTATCAACATTTATCATATGCACAAATTCCCGTTTTAAGTACAATTTTACCTGATCTTGTGAAATTTCTTCATATTGTCCGTAGGATTCTTCCATTCCCATAAAATTCATCCGGCGGTATTCCAAATTGTCTTTCTTATATACTTTCAGATCAATTCTTTGTGATACACATTCCCCATCCAACTCTGGTAATTTATCCACAATCTCAAGGAAATATTCCACTTGTACTTCTTCATCGGTATCAATCAAAAATTTTTTAAAATTCTCTGGAATTTCTAACGATTCTTCCATATGAATTCCAAAAATAAAATCTGCAATCTGATATTTCTTCATCCTCTCATCCTCTTTGTTCTAACGTTTTTCAAGTCGGATCACTACAATCTCTGGAATATTGTGAAATCTTGGTAGTTTTTCCTTATCACTTCCAAGTCCTCTTGTAATGATCATATGATTCACTGTCTTAAAATGATGGATTCCATCCGTATATTCAGGAAACCATCCCTGATCTCCTCCGTAAAGACCTCCTTTACCTGGAATTCTTACCTGTCCACCATGTACATGCCCACTGACTACCAGATCGATCTTCCATGTATCTGCTGCCTGCCCAAAAACAAAACTATCTGGTCTGTGAGACAACATGATCTTAAATGCATCTGTGTTCTCATAATCCATCAAAAAATCTCTTACTTTGGACGGAATATTTTTCTTAACCATATTTCCAGCCCCATCTACTGCAAATGCATACTCATAAAGGCCTCCAATCCGGATCTTGTTGCTTCTTACCTTTATATCCTCATATTCTTTCTCTACAACCTTCGCACCTGCTTTCTGTAACTTCTGATATAGATTCTTATCCCTGCGCTGTCTATACGCAATCTCATGATTCCCCAATGCGTAATATACAGGTGCTGTTTTTTTCAATGCACTTATAAGTTCTACTGCTGTCTGTGCATTCTTCCCATCTTCATTCAACATATCTCCATCCATCAAGATAAGATCTGGATCTTGTTTTTGAATTTTATCCACTAAGCGCTTATTCTTGCTTCCAAACTGACTATTATGAAGATCCGATATTAATACGATCTTGGTCGTTTCCTTGATCTTATCAGACTTAATCTTGTAATCCGTAACAGTCAGACATTTATAAGATATGATAATTTCTACCGCTATCAATATAGCGAAAATGGTAAATATCATTGCTGCGATCCTTACTGATTTCTTCAATCTTCTCTCACCACTTTCAAAAAATGTGCTGTTTATATTATAACATTGTCCAGTCTCTGCTCACAAGTCTATAGATAAATTTCTCACACAAATCCACTGCCTTTCTGTTGTTCAAAAAACTTTCTTAAGTTTTTATGATGAAATATAGTATCCATTGAATTTATATAAAAAGGTGTTAAAATATGTGTTGAGTGAGATTATTTGATTTTCATGTCATTATTTTAGTTTAAAGAAGGGGTTATATATGTCACAATCACAATATTATGTTACACATTATTTTAATGCACAAAATGCTGGCAGCTTCATGGCTGTTTCTTTGATCGGCCTGATTGTTGTCCTTGCCATCGTTTTACTTACCGCAAAGCTTCAAAAACATTATAAGATCAATATTGAAAATCCAACAGAAGTTGAACTTGCACAAATTGAACAAACACATAAAACAAAAGTTAACAGCTGGATCGAAAGCTTTTATGAAATGGTATTTTCAAGCACCTCCGTACTGATCTTCCTTTCTCTTTATTATGTCCTCGACGAAAGGATCCCTCAGGCGGCTTATTTCTGGAATAAATATCAAGATATTTTGTTGATGGTATTTTTAGTATGTTCTGTATTTTTAACATTCTGGTTTGATCGGATCTTTGTTCATCTGAAAACGATCTCATCCGAACAAAAAGCCTCCGTACGACTGATCTCTGCCTTTTATATCATTCTGATCTTGTTATACATAAAATTTATTTATAACGATTCAAATTATGATTCTTTGATCTTTTATTTTGTAATGCTAGCGATCGGTCGTTTTGTCTATTTCGATTCAACGCTTGATTACATCAAAGAATCTTTAAAAAGCGTCGTGAAATACCTGCCTTTGCTGATTTTAATGGGCGCTTATTCTGGATTTATCTGTTGGTATGGATTTTCCTCTGATTTCTTGTTAAAGTCAAATGGCGTGATCGTTAGTACACTGTTGGCACATTTGTTTATGGATGTAGCGATATTTGTATTGGATAAGATACGCGTTGTGCAATTCATAGGGAAATTTTAAATTTTGTAATGGCCAACTGTAGATTTTGAGTATATGATAAAAAATAAATAAACGATCAGAAGAGCAGCTAGAGAATTTTCCTCACGTTTTTTACAGATCGCTGATCCGCCGGC
>OODE01000691.1_pt1 | contig 27091 bp, 24 predicted proteins | sample 1671771 | NCBI WGS metagenome assembly OODE01 (sample SAMN06348191, study PRJEB24527) | human gut metagenome | biome: human gut; feature: ankylosing spondylitis patient; material: feces | host: Homo sapiens | place: China | collected 2015-10 | reverse complement strand
AGGGGCGGGTGAGGCTTCGGAGGTCTAGTGCTTCTTAGGCTGCGGGGATTCTGCTAAAACCGCTGAAAAAATCCCAGAACTCGCTGACGCTCAAACAGCTGGGATTTTTCCAGCAACGCAGCCTCCCCGCGGCCTAAGAAGTACTACGACTCCTGCAGAGTCACCCGCCCCGCCCGTCCTTCCCGCCCTGACTTTCGAACATGGAAAGTTAGTTAGAAAAATTTCTGTGTGACTGCATTGGCCCTGCAAACATTGCAATGTTTGTACTTTACAATGTTTGTACTTTGCAATGTTCGCAGGGGATTGAGATAAACTTTATTCGAAAGAACGAAGAAGAAGAAAAATTGAATAACGAAGAGTGTTGAGACGGTCATCATTTTTGGAAACTGTAAAAGTAAAAAAAGTGATGACCGTCTCGTTGTGTATATAAGATTGCATATGTTAAGTATATAATCGTTCCGAAAAGCCCTAGATAAAATAATATGATCCGATCAGAGATCAAAATTTTCAATCAGAGATTTTCCGAACAGTTATATTTATCAGTTGCCATCAAAAACATCATCAGTTATACTTCTGTGAGAAAGGAAGTAAGATGAGAAAATATGTGGAATTATCAGATTGAAGAAAATATTTTATATGAAGACAAAGAAATCCTTGTGTGCAGAAAAACAGCAGGAATGCCGGTGCAGGCAGCAAAAATAGGAACAATGGACATGGAAAGTGCCCTGAAAAATTATCTGGTAAAAAAAACACCGGGAAAGATCCCATATCTGGGAGTAGTACATCGCCTTGATCAGCCGGTAGAAGGCATTCTTGTATTTGCGAAAACATCCGAAGCAGCAGGAAATTTGAGTAAACAGATGATGGCAGGAGGCGCCGGAAAATATTACCTGGCAGTAACAGAGGGAAAAGCAAAGAACTCAGAAGGGACTCTTACAGACTATCTGAAAAAAAATGGAAAAGCCAACATGTCTCAGGTTGTGTCTGCCAATACACCGGGAGCAAAAAAAGCGATCCTTCACTATAAAGTTCTGGATCAGCAGGAGATAAACGGAAAATCCCGGACACTTCTTAAGATCAGGCTGGAAACAGGTCGACATCATCAGATCCGTGTGCAGCTCTCTCATGAGGGAATCCCCCTTCTGGGAGACCGGAAATATAATCCTTCAGGAGAAAAAGGTACATCACTGGGACTTTGTTCCAGTTGTCTGGAATTCAAACACCCCAGAACAGGAAAAATGATGAAGTTTGAAACAGAGCCACAGGGAAGCGCGTTTCTGGATTTTGTGAAAAAAATGTAAAAACTCTGGACGGAAATACGAAAAAGTGTATAATGTAAAAAGCAAGTAACCAAATGTAAGTTTTTTGTAAAGTATAAGTTACTGTGGACGGACAAGGCAGACGATAAAGAACAGTAACCAGCGAGGAAGAGGAGATTACAATGAAAAGAGCTGCAGTAGCGTCAGCAGCCTTGTTGGCTGTGGCAACCCTGCTGACAGGCTGTCAGAAAGAAGAAGTAGAAAAGCTTGTTGCACCGCTTGTAGCAGATGTCCAGGAAACCCCTGAAGCAACCGAAGTGGAAGAAGAAAAAAGCCCGCTGATCCCTGAGATCGATGACACTCTTTCTATTGAAGAAGGTGCCAGAATAGCTGTTGTCAGCAAAAGCAAAAAAGGTGAGTTCTGGAATAAAGTAAAAGAAGGAATGGAAGCTGCTGTCAAGGACGTAAATGAGGCGTACGGTTTCAAAAAAGACAAGCAGATCACGATGACCTTTGAGGGTCCGGATGATGAAGAGGACGTAGAAAGTCAGATCAATACTCTTGATGCAGTGATCGCTGAGAATCCATCTGTAGTGTGTCTTTCTGCCGGAGACATGGATTCCTGTCAGGCACAGCTGGAAGCAGCGAAAGAGAACGGAATTCCGGTGGTCGCATTTGATTCCAATGTCAGTGATACGAAGCTGGTCAGAGCTTTCCGTGGAACAGACAATACACAGATCGGCAAATATGCAGCATATAAGCTTGGCAGCGCCATTGGAAAAATGGGAAATGTGGCTGTTTTTTCTGCACAGGAGAAAACACAGAGCGCTCAGGAACGTGTAAAGGGATTTCTGGATAATATTGCAAATTATACGGATATTAAAGTGGTGGAAACAGTATATTCTGACCAGGTTGATGATATGAAGGAAGCCATGAAGGAAGTTCTGGATAAATATCCGGCACTGGATGGTGTTTTCTGCACCAATGCCGAGGTTTCTGAAATGTTTCTGGAGGTAAATAAGGACACAGGAGAAAATAAAGTTGCTATGGTAGGCGTAGATGCAACCAGCAAACAGCAGGAAGCAATCCAGAAAGGGGAAGAACTGGGAGTGCTTTCCCAGAATCCTTATGCGATGGGATATCAGACCATGTGGGCGGCTATTCAGTCTACTGCACCGAAGAAGGAAACAAAGATTGATAAGAAGGTTTTACTTGATCCGGTATGGATCGATGCTGAGAATATCAAAAGCGAAGACATTACAAATTATCTGTATAATTAACAGATAATTTGTAATTTGGTCGGATGAGGCAGTTCACATTTATCACCTGTTCATAACTGAAAGCCATCAGTCCGATGAAGATGTAAAGAACATTTTCATCGGGCTGATGGCTTTTTTGAATAAAAATAAAAAATATGAATAGAATAAACAAATAAAAAGTGTGCGAAAAAATGGCAAAAATATAACATATATGACGAGTTTTTGACACAATACAAATAAATTTCTTGTTAAATTGCATAATAAACGTTGTTTTAAAAAAGTGATTGTGGTACAATTTGGATATGCAGAGAGGCGGTGATCAGATGATCCAGGAAACGATCAAGGCAGTGAAAGAGGCGGAGGCAAAAGCGCAGCAGAAGATAAAGGATGCATCCGTTCGTGCACAGAGTATCATCAGCGAAGCTGAGAAAGAGGCAGAGAATATTATCAGAAAGTCGGAAACAGCCGCCGGCGAACAGGCGGCATCTGATATGAAAGCAGCCGAGGAACGTGCACACAGTACAGAGAACACTGTCGTTGGACAAGTAGAGGAGGAGCTTGCAGCTTTGAAAAAGAAAGCGGAGTCGAAGCACGAGCAGGCTATCCAGGCAGTAATGGACAGTTTGTTCTGAGAGGGGGAGTGCGAAAATGGCAGTATTGCAGATGCAGCGAATCAGTATCTGCGCAATGAAAAAGAACCGTAAGGCCATATTGGAAGAACTGCAGTCAATTGGAGTATTGGAGATCGATGCAGCGGAGCTGGATCCGGAGCTTAAGACGATGGATACCATGAATGCCCGGCTGATCTTTGAGAAGAACGCATCCCTTTGTGATCAGGCAATCGAAATACTGGATGAATTTTCAAAGGAAAAGCAATCCATGCTGGCATCCCTGGCAGGGAAACCGCTGATCGGAAGGAAGCAGGAGGAAGAAGCTATCCGGGATCAGGAAGAAATCCTGAGAACAGCCAGAGAAATACAGGGATACCGGAAGAAGCTTACAGAGAACAGTGCGGCGGCAGTTAAGCTGGAACAGCAGGAAGCAGCTCTTGTTCCATGGCTGAAGCTGGATATTCCGATGAACTTCGGAGGTACAGCGAAAGCAGCGGTACTTGTGGGAAGTATTGACGGAAATATAACTCTGGATCAGGTATACAGCCAGCTGGCAGCGGATGCACCACAGCTTGAAGCCTTCGATATCCGGGAAATCTCAAATGACGCCGGTAAGCTGAGCCTGGTGGTTGTCTGCCTGAAAGCACAGGCGCAGGAACTGGAAGAAGCGCTTCGGATGCAGGGATTTGCAAGACCGGCACAGCTGGTATCAGAGGTTCCGGCACAGGAACTGGAGAACCTTAAGAATGAAGTGGTACGCATTCAGGAAGAGTCCGAACAGATCCGGGAGCAGATATGCGCTCTTCACGGCAGGAAGAGCTCTCTTCAGCTTTTGTCCGATTATTTCCGAATCCGTGCACAGAAATATGAGGTATTAGGTCAGCTCCGCCAGTCGGAGAGCACTTTTTTTGTGACAGGATATCTTCCGAAGAAACAGGTTCCTGCAATGGAGAAACGGTTTACGGAGAAGTACGATATTGTTTTTGAAGCAGAAGATGCTGAGGGAGAAAATGTTCCGGTTGCCCTTCAGAACGGTAAATTCGGAGCAGCAGGAGAGGGGGTTCTGGCAGCATTTGGTCTTCCCGGAAAGGGAGAGATCGATCCTTCCACGATCATGACAGCCTGCTATGTATTTCTTTTCGGACTGATGCTGTCAGACGCAGCATATGGACTGATCGTCTTTGCAGTCTGTCTGGGAGTACTTCTGAAGTTCCCCAGAATGGAAAGCGGAATGCAGAAATCCATTCGATTGTTCATGTACTGTGGATTGTCCACTTTGTTCTGGGGCGTGATGTTTGGCGGATATTTCGGAGATTTTATCGATGTATTTTCGAAGGTATATCTGCACAGGCCGGTCACGGTGAAGCCGGTATGGTTTGCACCGTTAAATGAGCCGATGCGACTTCTGGTGTTTTCCATGCTGTTTGGCCTGATCCATATGTTTCTGGGAATGGGGCTTAAGGGCTACATGCTGTTACGTGACAGAAAATATCTTGACTTTTTCTGTGATGTAGTGCTTTGGTTCCTGCTTCTTATGGGACTGATCCTGATCTTTATCCCAAGCAGCATGTTCCGTTCTATTTCTCAGATGGATCTGAATCTTTCACCGGCAGTGATACAGGTCGGAAAATGGATGGCGATCATCGGAGCAGTGGGAATTCTCTTCATGTCAGGAAGAGATAAGAAGAATCCGTTCCTGAGACTGGCGCTTGGAGCCTACGATCTTTACAATATCACGGGATGGGTCAGTGATATCCTTTCCTACTCCAGACTTCTGGCTCTGGGACTTGCCACCGGAGTTATCGCGTCAGTTATGAACCAGATGGGAAGTATGCTGGGAGACAGTATTCTGGGATGGATCGTATTTATCCTTGTATTTGTGATTGGTCATATCTTTAACCTTCTGATCAATCTTCTGGGTGCATACGTGCACACCTGCCGATTACAGTACGTAGAGTTTTTCGGCAAATTCTTTGAGGGCGGAGGAAAAGAGTTCCACCCCTTCCGCGAAAATACAAAATATGTAGATATTAAGGAGGATTAATATTATGAGTGGTATCGTTTGGGCATTATTGGGAGCAGCAATTTCCGTAGCTCTTGCAGGTATAGGTTCCGCCATCGGTGTTGGTACAGCCGGCCGTGCAGCAGCAGGTGTTGTAACAGAAGACCCGGACAAATTTGCCAAGGTTCTGCTTCTGCAGCTTCTTCCTGGTACTCAGGGTATTTACGGACTGCTGGTAGCATTCCTTGCACTTTCCAAGGTTGGTATCCTGGGCGGAGGTGTTGCTGATATTTCCCTGGAAACCGGTCTTATGATCTTTGTGGCTTGTCTTCCGATTGCTATCGCAGGTCTTCTTTCCGCAATCCATCAGGGAAAAACTTCCGTAGCTTCTATCGGTATCGTAGCCAAGAAGCCGGAGCAGTTCGGTAAAGCCATGCTTTTCCCTGCAATGGTTGAGACATATGCGATTCTGGCTCTTCTGATCTCCATTCTTGCAGTCAGCGGAATTCAGGTTTGATTCATCAGGAGGGGCAGAGCATGACAGGATTAGAGAAGATGGTAAGCCAGATTCTTGAAGAGGCCGATGCTTCTGCAGCCGTTACGATCAGTGATGCGGAGAAAAAAGCCGCAGAGATCCTCAGGGAAGCCGGAGAAAAGGCAGATAAGATCCGGCAGCAGAGAGAAGAACAGTCCAGGGCAAAGGTGAAAAGCTATGAAGAGCGGACAGCTTCCGCTGCAGATATGAAGAAGCGTACCGCAGTTCTTGCAGCCAAGCAGGAACTGATCGGAAATGTGATCGCAGATGCCTGTGACCGTGTGAAGAATCTGGATGAAGAAAAATATTTTGGGATCCTTAAGAATATGGCTGAGAAATATCTTCTTCCAAGAGAAGGAGAGATCTGTTTTTCAAAAAAGGATCTGGAACGTATGCCGGCAGGTTTCCGTGAGGAAATAAAGAGCCTGGCACAGAAAAAGGGTGGTGTGCTGGAAATTTCCGGTGAAACCCGAAACATAGACGGAGGTTTTATCCTGATATACGGCGGCATTGAGGAAAACTGTTCTATTGATGCCATGTTCGCGGAGAAGCGGGATGAGCTTCTGGATCAGGTAAGAAAGATTTTGTTTGCGTAAAACACCATCGCAAAAAGGAGGGCGTGAATGATGTTTGGTGAAGATTATGCCTATGCGGTGGCGAGGATACGTGTTCTGGAGACCGGACTTCTGAATCAGGCGGCGATCGAGCAGCTTCTGGCATGCCAGGATGAGCAGCAGTGCCTTCAGATCCTTACAGAGAAGGGCTGGGGAAACGGTGATCCTGCATCCGGTGCGGACGCCATTCTTTCCAGGGAGAGAGAAAAGACCTGGGAGATCATGGATTCGCTGGTAGCGGATCGATCTGTTTTTTCCGTTCTCTCTTATCAGGATCTTTTCCATAACCTGAAAGCGGCTGTGAAGGCCAGTATCCTGGATGGGACAACGCCGAATATTTTTTTCAGCGACTGTGCTATTGACGGGGAGGATATGGTGAAATTTCTGAAGGATAAAGAATACGACCGTTTTCCGGAAGATATGCGGGAAGTAGCAAGAGAGGCCTATGAGACCTTTTTGCACACAAGAGACGGACAGCTTGCGGATATTATCGTAGACCGGGCAGCACTGGATGCCATAAAAAAAGCCGGAGAACGGTCAAAAGAAGAGATCGTCCGGCAGTATGCGGAATCCACGGTTGCAGTAGCAGATATCCGGATTGCAGTCCGTGCCTGCAAAACAGGAAAAAGCTCGGACTTCATGAAAAAAGCTATGGCAGAATGTGACACACTGGATAAGGAAAGACTGATCCACGCTGCAGTCAGCGGAATGGATCAGATCATGAGTTATCTGGCAGAAACGAAATACGGGGACGGAGCTCTGGCACTGGCGGAATCGGCTTCCGCTTTTGAGAGATGGTGTGACAACCAGATCATGGAGACCATCCGCCCTCAGCTGTACAATTCATTTTCACTGGGACCGCTGGTAGCCTATGTGCTTGCCCGTGAGAATGAGATCAAGACGGTGCGGATCATTCTCACCGGAAAGCGCAGCGGCCTTCCGGAAGAGTTTATCCGGGAAAGGGCAAGGGAAATGTATGTATAAGATCGCGGTTTTGGGTGATTATAACAGCATTTACGGGTTTGCGGCGCTTGGCCTTGATACCTTTCCGGTGGAGGATCCCACAGAGGGAAAAGAGAAGCTAAACCGTCTGGCAACCGGTGAATATGCGGTTATTTATATTACGGAACAGCTGGCAGCCCAGCTTTCCGCTGAGATCAGTAAATACAGTGAGGCGCTGATGCCGGCGATCATTCAGATACCTGGAATTGCCGGAAATACAGGTGCAGGAATCGAAAATGTAAAGAAATCTGTGGAGACGGCAGTTGGCTCCGATATTCTTTTCAGTAATGAGTGACAAGAAAGCAGGTGATTGGTTCAGATGAGCAGAGGAACCATTAAAAAGGTAGCAGGACCGCTGGTAATTGCCAAAGGTATGCGAGATGCGAATATGTATGACGTGGTTCGTGTAAGCAGCCAGCGTCTGATCGGTGAGATTATTGAGATGCATGAAGATGAGGCTTCCATACAGGTATATGAGGAGACTTCAGGACTTCGCCCGGGAGAACCGGTAGAGTCTATGGAAGTTCCCCTTTCTGTGGAACTGGGACCTGGCCTTATCACAAGTATTTACGATGGAATCCAGCGTCCGCTGGACGACATCATGAAAGTAGCAGGCAGCAACAACCTAAAACGAGGTGTTGAGGTACCTGCGCTGAAGCGGGACAAAAAATGGAATTTCGTCCCGGTTGCGAAAGTGGGAGATGAGCTGGAAGGTGGCGATGTTCTCGGAACCGTTCAGGAGACTATCGTTGTTACACAGAAGATCATGGTACCACCCAATATGAAGGGCACTCTGAAAGAAATCAGATCCGGTGAGTTCACCGTGGACGAGACCGTTGCAGTTCTTTCCACAGCAGATGGAGATAAAGAACTGACACTGATGCAGCACTGGCCGGTACGACGTGGCCGTCCATATAAGAAAAAACTTCCGCCGGCCAAACCTCTGGTAACCGGTCAGCGTGTTATTGACACCATGTTCCCAATCGCTAAGGGTGGTGTGGCAGCAGTTCCTGGCCCGTTCGGAAGCGGCAAGACCGTTATCCAGCATCAGCTTGCAAAATGGGCAGAGGCAGATATCGTAGTTTATATCGGCTGCGGTGAGCGTGGAAATGAGATGACAGATGTTCTGAACGAGTTCCCGGAGCTGAAAGACCCGAAAACAGGCCAGTCTCTGATGGAGCGTACCGTTCTGATCGCAAACACCTCAGACATGCCTGTTGCGGCACGTGAGGCTTCTATTTATACGGGTATTACCATTGCGGAGTATTTCCGTGATATGGGATACTCCGTAGCATTGATGGCAGATTCCACTTCCAGATGGGCAGAGGCTCTCCGTGAGATGTCCGGACGACTGGAGGAGATGCCAGGTGAGGAAGGTTATCCTGCATATCTTGGTTCCCGTCTTGCACAGTTCTATGAGCGTGCCGGACATGTGATCTGCAGTGGAAAAGACGGAAGGGAGGGTGCCCTGACAGCAATCGGCGCCGTATCTCCTCCAGGTGGTGATATCTCTGAGCCGGTTTCCCAGGCGACACTTCGAATCGTAAAGGTATTCTGGGGACTGGACGCAAACCTTGCATATAAACGTCATTTCCCGGCGATCAACTGGCTGACCAGCTATTCTCTGTATCTGGACAGCGTTGGCGGATGGTTTGACGAAAATGTGGCCAATGACTGGATGAAGCTCCGCCAGAGAATGATGACCCTTCTTCAGGAAGAGGCAGAGTTGGAAGAAATCGTAAAGATGGTAGGTATGGATGCGCTTTCTCCGGGTGACCGCCTGAAAATGGAAGCAGCCCGTTCCATCCGAGAGGATTTCCTCCACCAGAACTCTTTCCACGAGATCGACACCTACACATCTCTGGAAAAACAGCACAATATGATGCGTTTGGTACTTGCATTTTATGATGCGGGTCTGGATGCGCTGAAACAGGGTGCAGATATCAATGATATCGTAAAACTCCCGGTACGTGAGCAGATCGGCCGTTATAAATATACAAAAGAAGATCAGCTGGCAGCAGAATATGAGAAGGTAACCCGCCAGCTGGCAGCAGAAACTGCAGAACTTCTGGGAAAGGAGGGCCTGTAAAATGCCAAAAGAATATAGGACCATACAGGAAGTTGCCGGCCCTTTGATGCTGGTACGGGGCGTTGAAGATGTGGCATTTGACGAACTTGGTGAGATCGAGCTTGCCGATGGCGAAACAAGAAGATGCCGTGTTCTGGAAATCGACGGAAGCAATGCACTGGTGCAGCTGTTTGAGAGCTCCACAGGTATCAATCTTTCCAACAGCAAGGTACGTTTCCTGGGACGTAGCATGGAGCTTGGTGTATCCGGCGATATGCTGGGACGTGTTTTTGACGGACTGGGACGTCCTATTGATGACGGCCCGGAGATCCTTCCGGAGGAAAGAAGAGATATCAACGGACTTCCCATGAATCCGGCGGCCAGAAGCTATCCGGAGGAGTTTATCCAGACGGGTGTATCTGCGATTGACGGACTGAACACCCTGGTACGTGGACAGAAGCTTCCGATCTTCTCCGCATCCGGTCTTCCCCATGCACAGCTTGCGGCACAGATCGCAAGACAGGCGAGGGTTCGCGGAAAAGATGAGCAGTTTGCCGTTGTATTTGCAGCCATGGGTATCACTTTTGAGGAGTCAAACTTCTTTGTAGAGAGCTTTAAGGAAACCGGAGCTATAGACCGTACTGTTCTCTTTGTGAACCTGGCGAATGACCCGGCTGTTGAGCGTATCGCTACTCCGCGAATGGCACTGACAGCAGCGGAATATCTTGCCTTCGAAAAAAACATGCACGTATTGGTAATCCTTACGGATATCACAAACTATGCGGATGCTCTCCGTGAGGTTTCAGCAGCTCGTAAGGAGGTTCCGGGCCGTCGTGGATATCCCGGATACATGTACACAGACCTTGCTTCTCTTTATGAGCGTGCAGGCCGTCAGAAAGGAAAATCAGGAAGTATCACCATGGTTCCGATCCTGACTATGCCTGAGGATGATAAGACCCATCCAATCCCGGATCTTACCGGTTACATCACAGAGGGACAGATCATCCTGAGCCGTGAGCTTTACCGTAAGGGAATCACACCGCCCATTGATGTTCTTCCGTCTCTGTCACGACTGAAGGATAAGGGTATCGGTGAAGGCAAGACAAGAGCAGACCATGCAAACACCATGAACCAGCTGTTTGCCGCATATGCTCGTGGTAAAGAGGCCAAAGAGCTGATGACCATTCTTGGTGAGGCAGCTCTCTCCGACATTGACCTGATCTATGCAAAATTTGCGGATGCTTTCGAGAAGGAATATGTTTCCCAGGGCTATCAGGCTAACCGTGATATTGAGGAAACACTGGCCATCGGCTGGAAGCTGCTTTCCATTCTTCCGAGAAGCGAGCTGAAACGTATCGATGACAAATTCCTTGATCAGTATTACGGAAAAGTATAAAGGGGGGATGATTTGTGGCATCAACACAGGTGAATCCTACCCGTATGGAGCTTACGAAGCAGAAAAAGAAGCTGGTGACTGCAGTACGTGGCCATAAGCTTCTGAAGGATAAGCGGGACGAGCTGATGAGACAGTTCCTGGATCTGGTACGGGAGAATATGGAGCTGCGAAAAAAAGTAGAAGCCGGTATCCGAAGTGCCAACACCAATTTTGTCATTGCAAAAGCTGGAATGTCGGAGGAAACGCTGAATACGGCACTGATGGCTCCCAAGCAGGAAGTTTATCTGGAAACCGGAAAAAAGAATGTCATGAGTGTGGATATTCCTGTTTTTGAATACAAAACAAGAACACCGGATGCCAACGATATCTATTCCTATGGCTTTGCTTTTACATCCAGTGATCTGGACGGAGCGGTAAAATCTCTGGCAGACATCCTGCCGGATATGCTTCGTCTGGCAGAAGTGGAAAAGGCCTGTCAGCTTATGGCTTCCGAGATCGAAAAAACAAGGCGTCGTGTAAATGCCCTGGAGCATGTCATCATACCGGAAGCCCGGGCAAACATTAAATATATCACCATGAAGCTGGATGAGAATGAGAGAAGTACTCAGATCCGATTGATGAAGGTGAAAGATATGATGCTGGAGGAGGCACATCATTATAAGGAGCGGGAGGCAGAGCGCGGAGCGTAAAGCGCAGCCATCCTGAAAGAAAAAGAAAAGTTTATATAGAAAGTTTGCAGCTGTTCAGAACGTAATATCCCACGAGGGTACTGAACAGTTACGAAGGTTTTAAGTAACGGGAAGGAGACGTCTCTGTGCAGTGTTTTGACAGCACAGAGACGTTTTTTGATGGACAAGTGGATATTCGTAATTGAAGTAGGTCACAGAAAACCCGAGACATACTGTGCGAATTTATGCGATCAGCATAAATTCTGTGCATCGCGAAGCGTGTTACTGAGAACGGAGTGAACAGTAGCAGTTATTTAGTTAATTTATAAATATTTAGTTTTTGTTATTAGAAAATCAAGAAAAATACAGTATAATAGATAAGAGGTAGATCAGACAGCTGCAGATGCAGAGATATAAAAGAAAGCTGCTCTGTCTGCTGAAAAATAAAGAAAGAGGAGAAAGCTGATTTGACCAGGTAAACTGCCGGACAGCTGCATGGCTATGAACAGCTGGCAAAGCAGATTGCGGTATCGTCTGATCAGTAAGAGGTATATGAATATTTTACAGTCAATACAACAGCTGGACGGAGAAATCCTTCTTCTGATCCAGCAATATTTAAGAACGGATATGCTGACACCATTTATGAAATCTGTTACATTTCTGGGAAACGGAGGATGGTTCTGGATTCTCTGTGCAGTTGTTCTTCTTGCTGTCCCAAAGACAAGAAAAACAGGCTATGCGGCAGCCTTGTCCCTGATCTTCGGGGCGATCGTCACCAACCTGCTTCTCAAAAATATAGTGGCAAGACCAAGGCCTTTTGCGGAAATCGAAGCGCTGATCCCCATGATCACAAAACCGAAGGATTTCTCTTTTCCGTCAGGTCACACCACAGCATCCTTTGCCGTTGCTCTGGTAATGCTCCGGATGCTTCCGAAGAAATTCGGAATCCCGGCAGTAGTCCTGGCAGTACTGGTGGCATTTTCCAGACTGTATCTTGGCGTCCATTATCCGACAGATGTTCTGACTGGATTTGTGATCGCGCTGGTGGGAAGTACGCTGTCAGTGTGGATCGTGCGAACGAAACCGGAAGACAAACAGGTACACTAGATTGTCCTGAAGATAGAAAAATATGAAACACTTTACCTGGACAAAGTATTGACACGCTGAAGTAAGACGGGGTAAAATTGTAGACAGTACGACAGATTCTGACTATGGTAGAAATAATGATTTGGAACCCTGTAAAATCGGATAAAAGGAGAATATACAAAATGATATCAGAAAAAATGAAACCCTACGTAAAAAATAATTCCGCCATCCGTATGATGTTTGAGGAAGGAAATCGCCTCCGTGCGAAATATGGCGCAGATAAGGTTTTTGACTTCAGCCTCGGAAATCCAAGTGTACCGGCACCGGACAGCGTCCGCGAAGCAATTATTGAGCTTGTAAACACTACTGATCCGACAGTTCTTCACGGATATATGAGCAACGCAGGATTTGAGGATGTACGCCAGACCATCGCAGAATCCCTCAACAGACGTTTCGATACGAAATTTTCCGCAAAGAATCTGATCATGACTGTCGGTGCTGCAAGCGGATTGAATGTGATCCTGAAAACAATCCTGAACCCTGGAGAAGAGGTGATTGTTTTTGCACCATATTTTCTGGAATACGGTGCATATGTCCGTAATTATGATGGTGTCCTTGTGGAAGTTTCTCCGGATACCACAACCTTCCAGCCAAACCTTGCTGAATTTGAGCAAAGAATCACACCGAAGACAAGAGCGGTTATCGTAAATACCCCACATAATCCTACCGGAGTTGTATATTCAGAAGAAACGATCAAAAAACTTTCCGCAATCCTGGAAGCAAAACAGAAAGAGTTTGGAACCGTGATCTACCTGATCTCCGATGAGCCATACCGTGAGCTGGCTTATGATGGCGTGGAGGTCCCATACCTGACGAAATATTATAATAATACTGTTGTAGGCTATTCCTACAGCAAATCTCTTTCACTTCCGGGTGAACGTATCGGATATCTGGTGATCCCTGATGAGGCAGACGGAAGCGAAGAGCTGATCTCAGCAGCAACCATTGCAAACCGTACACTTGGCTGTGTAAATGCACCGTCCCTGATCCAGAAGGTAGTTGCAAAATGTGTAGATGCCAAGACTGATCTTGCAGCTTATGATAAAAATCGTCAGGCACTTTATAATGGCCTGAAAGAATGCGGATTTGAGTGCATCAAACCACAGGGTGCCTTCTATCTCTTTGTAAAATCTCCGGTTGAAGACGAAAAAGCCTTCTGTGAAGCAGGTAAGAAATATAACATCCTTATGGTACCGGGAAGTTCCTTCGCATGCCCCGGTTATGTGAGACTTGCATATTGTGTATCCTATGAGACAATTGTGAATTCTCTTCCTGAATTTAAGAAACTTGCAGCAGAGTATGGCTTGAAATAAATAAACGATCATCACAAAGCAGTTGAATAAAAGATCCCCGGTACAGTCTGTTCATGCAGACATGTATCGGGGATCTTTTGCAAGAGGGAATAAGCAAATGAAACGTAGCCGGGAGTGAATAGACTCCCGGCTGTGTTTCATTAAAAGGATGTTCCACATTTATTTGGCTTTTTTCTTTTCTTTATTTGGCATTTCTCCGTAGTAAGCTTTCAGATAGATATCTTTCAGCTCGGATACAAGCGGATATCTCGGGTTGGCACCGGTACACTGGTCATTGAAGGCCTGCTCGGACATCTCATCCAGAGTTTCCAGGAAATACTTCTCATCTACGCCGTAATCACGAATCGTCGGCAGGATCTCGATAGTTCTCATAAGCTCATCCAGTTTAGCAAGAAGTTTTTCGAATACTTCTGCATCGTTCTTGCCTGTAAGACCTACAGAACGTCCGATCTCAGCGTAGCGTGCAAGTGTCTTCGGATACTGATACTGTGGGAAGGTACCCATCTTAGTCGGAACCTCAGCACTGTTGTAACGCATAACATCCAGAAGAACAACTGCGTTTGCGATACCGTGTGGCAGATGATGGAAAGCACCGAGCTTGTGAGCAAGAGAGTGGTTAACGCCGAGGAATGCATTGGCGAATGCAAGGCCTGCCATGCAGGAAGCGTTAGCCATATGATCTCTGGCCTCTACGTCATTGCCATCTTTATATGCTCGCGGCAGATACTCAAATACAAGCTTGATCGCTTTCAGTGCAAGACCATCGGTGTAATCGGAAGCCATCATGGAAACATAAGCCTCAATGGCATGTGTCATAACGTCGATACCGGAAGCACGGGTAAGTCCCTTCGGTGCGCTCATCATGTTGTTGGTATCTACGATTGCCATATCCGGGAGAAGCTCGTAATCAGCCAGTGGCCATTTAACGCCGGTATCCTGATCTGTGATGATGGCGAAAGGAGTAACCTCGGAGCCTGTACCGGAAGAGGTCGGGATCGCTACGAAGTAAGCTTTTTTACCCATCTTCGGGAAGGTATAAACTCTCTTACGGATATCCATGAAGTCCATGGACATATCGGAGAAGTCAGCGTCCGGATTCTCATAAAGCATCCACATAACCTTGCCGGCATCCATTGCGGAACCTCCGCCAAGAGCGATGATGCAGTCTGGCTCAAAGGCTGTCATAGCCTTGGCACCGGCTCTGGCGGAAGCGAGAGACGGGTCAGGAGCTACATCAGAGAAGCATGTATGAACGATGCCCATCTGATCCAGTTTATCTTCGATCGGTTTGGTGTAGCCATTCTTGTAGAGGAAGGAGTCTGTTACGATGAAGCAGCGTTTCTTGCCCATAACAGTACCGAGCTCATCAAGAGCAACCGGCATACAGCCCTTCTTAAAGTAAACCTTTTCCGGTGTTCTCATCCAGAGCATATTCTCTCTCCTTTCAGCAACAGTCTTGGTATTGAGAAGGTGTTTGACACCAACGTTCTCGGATACGGAGTTACCGCCCCAGGAACCGCAGCCAAGAGTAAGGGATGGAGCAAGCTTGAAGTTGTAAAGGTCACCGATACCACCCTGGGAAGAAGGAGTATTGATAAGGATACGGCAGGTTTTCATAGCTGCCTCGAATTTATCCATCTTCTCAGTTTCATTTACGTTGATGTAGAGGGAAGAGGTGTGACCATAGCCGCCGTCTGCAACAAGCTGTTCAGCCTTTGCAACAGCGTCGTCAAAATTCTTGGCCTTGTACATGGCAAGTACAGGGGAAAGCTTCTCGTGTGCGAATTCCTCGCTGATATCAACGGATTCAACCTCACCGATCAGGATCTTGGTCTCAGCCGGTACAGTAACGCCTGCCATTTCAGCAATGGTAGCAGCCTTCTGTCCTACGATCTTGGCATTCAGTGCGCCGTTGATAAGGATGGTCTTTCTGACTTTCTCGATCTCGTCTTTCTTAAGGAAGTAGCATCCTCTGTAAAGGAACTCTTCCTTCACTTCTTTATAAATGCTCTCCAGAACAGTTACGGACTGCTCGGAAGCACAGATCATACCATTGTCAAAGGTCTTGGAGTGGATGATGGAGTTAACTGCAAGACGGATATCTGCGCTGTCATCAATAATGGCAGGTGTATTTCCGGGTCCTACACCAACAGCCGGTTTACCGGAGGAGTAAGCTGCCTTGACCATTCCGGGACCACCGGTGGCGAGGATGATATCTGCGTTCTGCATTACCATGTTGGTAAGATCAAGGCTTGGGATATCGATCCATCCGATGATTCCTTCCGGCGCACCTGCGGCAACAGCTGCTTCCAGAACAACTTTTGCAGCTTCAATAGTGGATTTCTTAGCACGCGGATGCGGGCTGATGATGATCGCATTACGGGTTTTCAGGGAAATAAGAGATTTATAGATTGCTGTGGAGGTCGGGTTGGTTGTAGGGATAACTGCGGCGATCAGTCCTACAGGTTCCAGGATCTTCTTAAGTCCGTATGCCTTGTCTTCTTCTACAACACCACATGTCTGAGTGTTCTTATATGCATTGTAAACATACTCTGCTGCGTAATGGTTCTTGATAACCTTGTCTTCCATGATGCCCATGCCTGTTTCCTCAACAGCCATCTTGGCAAGTGGGATACGCATCTTGTCAGCAGCGGTAGCAGCTGCCTTAAAAATCTTGTCAACCTGCTCCTGTGTGTAGGTAGCAAAGATCTTCTGTGCTTCTTTCATTGCAGCCATTTTCGCGGTCAGGGCTTCTGGAGTGTCGATGATGGTAGGGATAGTTTCTTTCTTTGCCATGTGGAATCCTCCTGTTTTCATATGATAATGGTCTGTGGTTCTGCGGGCTTATCCTTTTTTCGCCGGCAGATGCTGCAGAGTTTTTGTAAGTCCCCGCGCTGCGTTTCGTTGTTGATTCAATCTGATTGAATTTTCAGGTTTGATACTGATATGGTATCAAAATTCTGAAAAAAACGCAAATTCTGAATTTTTTCGCTATGTGCAAAATGACGAACAGAAAATCGTGGGAAAATACTGTAAATTTTACTTTGCAGAACGCTGAATTACTGGAAAAACCTTAAAAAAAATTTTTGAAATTCAGCATTATGCATAAAAAACATGTTAAAAAATTGTCAACACTGACAAAAAACATGCATACATATGAAGGGCGGGCAAAAGATAAAACGCAGCATGCAGTTAAAATATTAACGTTAAACTTTTGTCAAACGATCATGTACACATTATAATTCAAGTAATTTCAGACGTCAATAGCGGATTCGATAAATAATTAACAAAAATAAAGGGGCATTTTGACAAATAATTAACAAAAATATCATACCATGGTAAAGTATAGAATCATAAGAAATAAAAAAACTTGAAATTGTTAAAAATTTCAGAATAATTAAGCAAAAACTATTCGGATTTTCCGGCAGAAAACGGATTTTCCGGAAGAAAAAAACTGCCATACGGGAAATGCTTCCCATATGGCAGTTGTATAAATGTGGTTGATGCGAAATATTACCGGTGAACCGTAACTATAGCAGTCAAAACCTATCAGCTCTTACGGAATGCGGCACGTTTTCTGTCTCTGGAGTCCAGAATACGTTTACGGATACGAAGGCTTGTCGGTGTTACCTCAAGAAGCTCATCCTGGTCGATGAACTCAATGGCCTGCTCAAGACTTAAGATCTTTGGCGGAACAAGCTTCAGTGCATCGTCAGCGGAAGAGGAACGAGTGTTGGTAAGGTGCTTGGTCTTGCAGACATTCAGCTCGATATCCTCGGCCTTTCCGTTCTGTCCGATGACCATACCGCTGTAAACCTTCTCGCCAGGTCCGACAAAGAGAGTACCACGTTCCTGAGCAGAGAAAAGACCGTAGGTAACAGTTTCGCCTGCCTCGAATGCGATGAGTGAACCCTGTTTACGGTACGGGAAGTCTCCCTTGTATGGTGCATATCCGTCAAACATGGTATTCAGGATACCGGTACCCTTGGTGGAGGTAAGGAATTCATTACGGAATCCGATCAGTCCACGGGAAGGGATGGAGAATTCGAGACGTACACTTCCGTCGCTTGCTGTGCTCATACCCTGAAGTTCACCCTTACGCTCGCTGAGCTTCTGGATGATAGTACCGGAAAATTCCTCCGGAACGTCAACATATGCGATCTCGATCGGCTCAAGCTTACGTCCGCGATCATCTGTGTGATAAAGTACCTCCGGTTTGCTGACTGCAAACTCGTATCCTTCACGGCGCATATTCTCGATAAGAACGGAGAGATGAAGCTCACCACGTCCGGAAACCTTGAAGCACTCGGTTGTGTCTGTGTCTTCCACACGAAGGCTGACATCGGTGTTCAGCTCACGGTAGAGACGGTCACGAAGGTGACGGGAAGTAATGTATTTACCTTCCTGCCCTGCAAGAGGGCTGTCATTTACGAGGAAGTTCATGGAGATTGTCGGATCGGAGATCTTCTGGAACGGAATTGCTTCCGGATTATCTCCTGCACAGAGAGTATCACCGATGTGGATGTCCGCAATACCGGAGATTGCAACAATAGCACCGATGGTGGCACTCTTAACCTCAACCTTGTTCAGACCGTCAAACTCATACAGCTTGCTGATTTTCACACGCTCGTGCTTGTCCGGGTCATGATGGTTCAGAAGCATCAGCTCCTGGTTTACGGAAATAGTTCCGCGCTCAACCTTACCGACACCGATACGGCCTACATATTCATTGTAGTCGATGGTGCTGATAAGAACCTGTGTATCTCCGTCCGGATCTCCCTCAGGAGCAGGGATCGCATCAAGGATAGTCTCAAAAAGAGGAGCCATATTCTCAGGCTTATCATCAAGGTTACGAACTGCGTAGCCGGCCTTTGCGGAGGCATACAGGAACGGGCAGTCCAGCTGCTCGTCAGATGCGTCCAGGTCCATGAGAAGTTCCAGAACTTCGTCGACAACCTCCTCCGGACGTGCTTCCGGACGGTCGATCTTATTGATGCAGACAATAACATGCAGGTTCAGTTCGAGAGCTTTACGAAGTACAAATTTAGTCTGAGGCATGGCACCCTCGAAGGCGTCCACAAGAAGAATAACGCCGTCTACCATCTTCAGCACACGCTCTACCTCGCCGCCGAAGTCCGCATGACCTGGAGTATCGATGATATTGATTTTTACATCCTTATAATGAACTGCGGTGTTTTTGGAGAGAATCGTAATGCCGCGCTCACGCTCAATATCGTTGGAGTCCATGACACGTTCCTGGACTTCCTGGTTTTCACGGAAAACACCGCTCTGTTTCAAAAGCTCGTCAACAAGTGTTGTTTTACCGTGATCGACATGGGCGATAATGGCCACGTTACGAACATCTTCACGCTTGGTCTTCATATAATCCAAATCCTTTCTTTCCATATATAAGTAATCTTTTTTGTTAAAAATGATGTCCAAATTTATAGTCTATCACATTTTGGTGAGATTACAAGACATAAAAAAATATTTTTGGTTTTTCATTTTTCAGGCATATTATACCGCAAATGCACATAGATTGATATAGACGAAATACACGAAGAGGAAGGAGAGCTACTTATTATGGCAGATAAAATTATTGAAAACAATCAGGTATCCGTTATGGGACGGATCGCTACGGGGTTTACTTTCAGCCATCAGGTCTTTGGAGAAGGATTTTACATGATGGATATCCTGGTAAAACGTCTCAGCGATTCGGAGGACAGGATCCCGGTGATGGTGTCTGAGCGGCTGATCGATATCACACAGGATTATGTGGGAGAATATATCGAGATCCACGGACAGTTCCGATCCTATAACCGTCATGAAGAAAAGAGAAACCGGCTTGTGCTTTCAGTCTTTGCCCGGGAAGTGAAGTTTGTGGGGGAGGAAGAAGAAACTGTGCCGGTCAATCAGATCTTTCTGGACGGATATATCTGTAAACCGCCTGTATACAGAAAAACACCGTTGGGAAGAGAGATCGCAGATCTTCTGATGGCAGTCAATCGACCTTACGGAAAATCCGATTACATACCATGTATATGCTGGGGAAGAAATGCCAGATATGCTTCTGCTTTTGAAGTAGGCGGGCATGTACTGATCTGGGGCAGGATCCAGAGCAGGGAGTACATGAAACGGATTAGTGAAAACGAAACAGAAAAAAGGATTGCCTATGAAGTTTCGGTGAGTAAATTGGAATATGTTGAGTAACATTGGATATATTTTGGAATAGTGGTGAGAACATTAAGGTAACACTTGCATTTCCAGCCAATCTGCGGTAATATTAAAAAAATCAGAAAAATGGGGAATTACCGGTTTCACTAACAGTAAGAGGAAAAATCATGGAAAGAGAAATAACAGAGGTTTATTGCGGGAACGGGAAAGGAAAGACAACTCTGGCTGTAGGCCGGGGGCTGCGCTTTGCTACACAGGGAAAAAGTGTGATCATCATACAGTTCCTCAAGGGCAGGGAACGCAGAGAACTGGATTTCCTTGAGGAACTGGATAATTTTGATTTCAAGATTTTCCGTTTCGAAAAAATGGACACCTGCTATAATGACCTGAGTGAGCAGGAAAAGGCAGAAGAGAGAACCAATATTCTCAATGGCCTTAATTTCGCACGGAAGGTAATTGCTACCAGAGAGTGTGATTTTCTGCTGCTGGATGAGATCCTCGGGCTTATGGATAAAGGAATCGCTCCAGTTGAGACGATCATCGATATGCTTAAGCAGAAGGATGAAAGTATGCATATAATTATGACCGGACGCTGGCTTCCGGATGCTTTGAAGCCCTATGTGGATAGTATTACCACGATAACAACAGAGCTGACTGACCAGGAACGGGAATAAGCAATATTTCACAGAAGAAAGAAGGAGGAAGACAAATGGCAATTTTTAAAGGAACAGGCGTTGCAATCGTAACACCTATGCATGAAGACGGTAAAGTGAATTTTGAGAAACTTGAGGAGATCCTTGAGGATCAGATCGCGAACAGCACAGACGCCATCGTTATCTGTGGAACAACAGGAGAATCTTCTACTCTGACACACGGAGAGCATCTTCAGACAATTAAGTTCACAATTGATAAAGTTAACAAACGTGTGCCTGTTATCGCAGGAACAGGTTCCAATTGTACAGAGACAGCGATCATGATGTCCAAGGAAGCAGCTTCCTATGGCGCAGACGCTCTTCTTATTGTAACACCTTACTATAACAAGGCTACACAGAAGGGGCTTATCGCTCACTACACAGCAATTGCCAATGCAGTTCCGGAAACTCCGCTCATCATGTACAACGTACCGAGCCGTACAGGCTGCAACATCCAGCCGGCTACAGCAGCTTACCTTGCAAAGAATGTAAAGAACATTGTCGGAATCAAGGAAGCAACAGGAGATCTTTCCCAGATCGCCAAGATGATGTCTCTGGCAGACGGACAGCTTGAGCTTTACTCCGGAAATGATGATCAGGTACTTCCGATTCTTTCTCTTGGCGGACTTGGAGTTATTTCCGTGCTTTCCAACGTTGCACCGAAGTTTACACATGACATGGTCATGAAATATTTCGACGGCGACACCAAGGGAGCAACAGAGGATCAGCTGAAAGCTCTTCCGCTGATCAATGCGCTGTTCAGTGAAGTAAACCCGATTCCTGTTAAGACAGCTATGAACCTTATGGGAATGAACGTAGGGCCGCTTCGTATGCCGCTCTGCGAGATGGAAGAGGACACAAAGGCAGCTCTTGCAAAAGAGATCGAGAAATTCGGCCTTAAGCTTGCTAAATGATCTGACTGTAAGCGAAAGGTAAAGGAGAATATACTATGGTAAAAATCATCATGCACGGCTGCAACGGACATATGGGCCAGGTCATCAGCGGCATTGTGGAGAAAGATCCGGATGCTGAGATCGTAGCAGGTATTGATATTGCAGATCAGGGAAAAAACAGCTATCCGGTATTCACCGATATTGACGCATGTCAGGTGGAGGCAGATGCGATCATTGATTTTTCTTCCGCAAAGGCAACAGACAAGCTTCTTGAGTACAGCGCGGCACGCCAGATCCCGGTTGTTCTGTGCAGTACCGGCTTAAGCCAGGAGCAGCTTGCAAAAGTGGAAGAAACATCCCGGAAGGTAGCAGTGCTGAAATCCGCAAACATGTCTCTTGGTATCAACACACTTCTGAAGCTGGTTCAGGACGCAGCTAAGGTTCTTGCAGCTGCAGGCTTTGATATGGAGATCGTAGAGAAGCATCACCGCCTGAAATTAGACGCACCAAGTGGTACTGCACTTGCGCTGGCAGACAGCATTAATGAAGCTATGGATAACCAGTATCATTATGTATATGACCGCAGCCAGAAACGTGAAAAACGCGATGATAAGGAGATCGGTATCTCCGCAGTTCGCGGCGGAACTATCGTAGGTGAGCATGAGATAATTTTTGCAGGTCAGGACGAAGTGATCGAGTTCAAGCATACTGCATATTCCAAGGCTATTTTTGGAAAAGGTGCTGTAGAAGCAGCCAAATTCCTTGCCGGCAAACCGGCAGGACGTTATGATATGAGCGACGTGATCGGCTGATTCTGACAGATTGAGCCGCAACAGAATAAAATTACAGGTAATACAGACGGGGTTCGTGTAAGATCGGACCTCGTCTTTTTTTGATGAAATTGTGGGCGATTTCATTCATGAGCATGCAGTGGAACGAAAAACGAATGTCCGCTCTACACTATTTTTGAAATTTTTCCCAGAATAGGATAGCGGAAAAAGTGCCATATTAGGAATACAGAATTTTTCAGAAAAAGGAGAAGATCATATGAAAAAATGGAAGGCGATTCTTTTTGGTACTTTGCTTACCCTGTCTCTGTGTACATTTACAGCCTGCGGCACAGAGGTAAACAATGCGGATGAAACAGTGGATGAAAAAGATACAAACGAAAATACTGCCGCAGAAGATGAAAATATGGGAGAAAAAGCAGACAATGACGGTGTGAAGGACAATGGAGAGCATACTAAAGATTCCGGCACGGATAACAATGAGATGTCCGATGGAAATATTACCGTGACGCCTGCAGGAAATGAAAATAACGGGACAGCAGCATCCGGAGCTGCGGATGCTGACAGAAACGAAAATGACGGAACGGTATCTGGTGAGCTGGGTGACAGTGTAAAGGACCTTGGAGACGGCGTAGGTAATGCAGTGGATGATATCGGAAACGCAGTGGGAAATGCGGTAGAAGGAAGATAACAGATATTTTACCACAGCATTGCATAAAACTGTTTCAGATGCTATTATCAGTGCATGGAAAGAAAACGGAGGACAGGATTATGAAATTCAGACCATGCATTGATATACATAACGGAAAGGTAAAACAGATCGTAGGAGGAAGCCTGAAGGATCAGGGGGACCAGGCGGCAGAAAATTTTGTGTCAGAGCAGGATGCGGCATTCTATGCAGAGCTTTATAAGAAGGCAGGGTTAAAGGGCGGTCATGTGATCCTTCTGAACGGAAAGGATTCTCCGAACTACGAAGCAACGAAAGCCCAGGCACTTCTGGCGCTGGGAAAATATCCCGGAGGGCTTCAGATCGGAGGTGGCATCTGCCCGGAGAATGCGGCAGAATATCTGGAGGCTGGTGCCAGCCACGTGATCGTAACTTCCTATGTGTTTAAAAACGGAGTGATATCCTGGGAAAATCTGGAGGAAATCCGTGATGCAGCAGGGAAAGAACATCTTGTACTTGATCTGAGCTGCCGCAAAAAAGATGGCAAATATTATATTGTCACAGATCGATGGCAGAAGTTTACAGAAGAGATCGTGACATCGGAGCTGATGGAAAGACTCGGAAGCTTCTGCGACGAATTTCTGGTCCATGCAGTGGATGTGGAAGGAAAGGCCCGAGGTGTGGAAACAGAGCTTGCAAAGCTTCTGGGACAGTATGCAGCTCATCCGGTGACCTATGCAGGCGGTGTGGGTTCTATGGCAGATATTGAAGAACTTCGAAAAGCAGGACAGGGCAGATTGGATGTAACTGTTGGCAGTGCTTTGGATATTTTTGGCGGAAGCATATCCTTTGAAGCTCTGGCAAAAATGAAATAGTATACACAAATAGTGAAGCAGAAGCTTTTGTCCCATCAATCTTCTGGCACTGGTGTACAGATATAAATTTGTAATGAATTAATTAGCTGAAATACTCTAATAGTTGCGCATTCACGACAAAAAAAACATTTTGAAGGAATATATCGAATAAATTTGGAAAAAATTTATGAAATTTTTGAAAAGTGATGTTAAAATTCAATTTAATATGTTATAATAGCAACATAAAACAGCAAAGGGGATGGAAGTCATGAAATTTATTATTAGTGGAAAGAATATAGCAGTAACAGAAGGACTTAAAACAGCTGTTGAGGACAAGCTTGGTAAACTTGAAAGGTATTTCACTCCTGAAACTGAGATTTCAGTAACCTTAAGCGTTGAGAAGGATCGCCAGAAGATCGAGGTAACGATCCCTGTGAAAGGTAGTATTATCCGTTCCGAGCAGGTAAGCAATGATATGTATGTATCCATCGATCTGGTCGAAGAGGTAATTGAGCGTCAGCTTCGTAAATACAAGAACAAGATCGTTGACAAACAGCAGGAATCCACAAACTTCCAGAAGGCATACCTTGATAAGGATTATGAAGAGGATGAGGAAGTTAAGATCATCCGTACCAAAAAATTCGGGATCAAACCAATGTATCCGGAAGATGCATGCGTACAGATGGAACTTCTCGGACATAATTTCTTCGTATTCTTTAATGCTGAGACAGAGCAGGTTAACGTAGTTTATAAACGTAAAGGAAATACTTACGGACTGATCGAACCAGAGTTCTGATAGGGGATTCTATTATTACAACTGAATATTGAATGGAAGGCTCCGGGAATCTGTGTGAGAAATCGGCAGGTTTCCGGAGTCTTTTATGTCACAACAAAATCAGACTTCTTTTCTGTTGCAAGCAATAGGGGAGAACTATATAATGAAGACATATGCGAAAGGAGGAAGGGGAAATGAAAAAGAAGCTTCCTGTGGTGATCTTAAGTGCAGCTCTTGGCATGACCATGATACCGGCTACCTGTATGGGGCGGAATTTAACAGTGGTGACACCACAAAAGAACAGACTGTGGAGGACCTGGAACTGATTTCCGGAGAAAACAATACAAAGGATTCCCAAAAGTCAGAAATACAATGGACAGGATTTAAATGGGACAGCTATTCCCAGGCAGAGATAACGCTTACGTCAGCCGTTAACGGTGTCTGCTATTATAAATGGGCAGAGCGAGGGGACGACGGAAATTCCCAGGTACCTCAGATCGAGACGGGAAATACCGTGAATGATGAGGTTTTGATCAGTGAGGATGAAGAGTTCGGGATCACACTTGCAGACCTGGATACAGACCAGGCAGTTGATCTGTATATCCAGATTGAGGATGAGAAGGGGAAATTAAGTGATCTGAAGCGGATGGAACTGGATCAGGACAGCCGCCCGGCGAAAAAAACAGATTCTGCAAAAAAACATAAAGCATCCAAACCAAAGGCGGAGGACAGTACGGTAGAGGGGCTGGATTCTCCTCTGAAATTCTATCCGGATACATTTTATGATTTTAAGGTTATCGGTGCAGGTACCGATAATGAGGATCCGGAAAACGGAGACATTAAGTGGGTGCCTGTTTACTGGAGTACATCTGCGAATCCGAATTCCAACCGGATCCGGAGCACCTGGAAGATCGGTTCCAAGGAAGGAATCGACCAGGAGGGAACTTTTAATCTGTATGTTTTCTTCCGCAAATATACTTGCAAGGATTCCAAATGGCAGTCTACGGATAAGATACAGTCTGTACAGTACAAGTTTCAGTCAGCCTCACTTTCTGAAAAATAATATTGTGTAGAGTGTGAATATCTCCTTGACATAATAAATATGTAACACATGGAGAAAAGGAGGAAGGTAAATGAAGAAAAAAGTTCTGGCACTTTTTTTAAGTATCGCGCTTTGTGTGACGGTGCTTCCGGCAACCGGTATGGCTGCAGAGTTTGGCAGCGGTGATGCAGAAATCGTAGAAAATGCTGCTGACAGCCAGGAGATGTTTTCCGCAGAGGAAACTACAGAGCCTATGGGAGAGACCGGGCAGCCTGCAGAAGACAGTGAGGATATTTCTGAGGGAACTGTGGATAACTCTTCCGGTGTAATCATGGAAGATGTGGAAAATACGGAAAATGCGGAGAACAGCGAGGATGCTTTCGGCGAAGCTGAGGAAGGAGTTTCAGAAGAAATCTCCAGTGAGGATGATCCGGAAGTATTATTGACAGAACTGATACCTGAGGAAGCCGGAGACAGTATGGAAGAAGAAACCGCAGAAGCTACGTCAACGTCAGATCCGGAGCTGACAGTGGCACCGGCAGCGGATCCGGAGCCGACAGTGACACCGGCAGTGACACCGACAGCGAATCCTGAGCCGACAGAGATCCAGAAACCGACAGTGACACCAACACCGGTGCCCAAAATAAACGTAAAATGGACCGGAGAAAAATGGGTAAGCCGCAGTTCTGTAAACGTGACACTGCAAGTTGATGCAAACGGAGCCTGTTACTACAAAGCTGCAGCGAGAAAAAAGGACGGAACATCTGATGTTCCGAGGATTGATACGGGAAACTCTCGTGTGTTGGTTACTGCAAACAGAAGCTTTGTGATATATCTTAAGAATCTGGATACAGAGAAAGAATTTGATCTGTATCTTAAGATACTGGGTTCAGATGGAAGAACCAGCAGACTGAAAAAATTAAAGCTGAATTACGGGGGGACCCGTCCGAAATATGATGTGACGCCGACACCAACCTATACACCTTTTATACCGGATGTCAAAGAAAGTTTTGTAAGAGGTCTGGATTCTCCGCTGGAATTTACTCCGAATAAATATTTTCAATTTCTACAATATACATCTTATGGAAACCTCCATGAGCACCACCGTACCACTTTTCTATTGATTCTTTATCCAGAAAACATTCCGGTTTGATAGTGTCAGCATAAAGTTTCTTACATTCCAGACTCAAACGTGCCTGCTCGAACAGGACATTTCCTTTTTCTGTAAATACAGGTTTCAATCCGGTTTCTTTTACTTTATCCATATTACGTCCCGACTTGGAACCACAAACAGCGTGAATTTTCTTATTTTCTTCTCCTAAGAAAGAAAGTG
>OODE01000673.1_pt1 | contig 27387 bp, 18 predicted proteins | sample 1671771 | NCBI WGS metagenome assembly OODE01 (sample SAMN06348191, study PRJEB24527) | human gut metagenome | biome: human gut; feature: ankylosing spondylitis patient; material: feces | host: Homo sapiens | place: China | collected 2015-10 | reverse complement strand
ACATCGTTCTGACCGATATCCAGGGTCTGGAAGACTTCTTCGGCGATATGGACTTCAAGGTAGGCGGCACTCACAAGGGTATTACTTCCATCCAGATGGATATCAAGATCCACGGTCTGACCCGCCCGATCATCGAGGAGGCAATCGCTAAGACGAGAGAGGCAAGACTCTACATTCTGGATGAAGTTATGGCACCGGTTATCTCCGAGCCGAGAAAGACCGTCAGCCAGTACGCTCCGAAGATCGTTCAGATCTCCATCGATCCGCAGAAGATCGGCGATGTAGTCGGAAAACAGGGCAAGGTAATCAACAAGATCATCGAGCAGACCGGCGTTAAGATCGATATCGAGGACGATGGCAGCGTATCTGTATGCGGCACCGATCAGGCAATGATCGACAAGGCAGTTTCCATCATCAAGGGCATCGTGACCGACATCGAGCCGGGTCAGATTCTGACAGGTACCGTTGTCCGTATCATGAATTTTGGTGCATTCGTAGAGCTGGCTCCGAACAAAGATGGTATGGTTCATATTTCCAAGCTTTCGGACAAGCGCGTAGCGAAGGTAGAGGATGTTGTCAACATCGGCGATGAAGTTACTGTAAAGGTAATCGAGGTCGATAAGATGGGTCGTATCAACCTGAGCATGAAACCAGGCGATCTGGCTGAAAATAAATAATAAATAGATTGCAAATGCACACGATGTGCTGCAATCATCCATCATAAAATCAATGTGCCTGCATCACTGCGGCGCAGACCAGATAAAGTAAGGAATGCTGCAAGGCAGAGAAGCGGTTCGCTTCTGCTTTGCTGTGTTCCTTTTTACTTTACAAAGAGGAAAAATATGTTAGAGGTAACAGGGATAGAAAAACGGTACCGCGGAAGGACGATCCTAAAAAATGTCTCTTTTCGGGCAAATCCAAGGGAATGCATCGGGATTGTCGGCGGAAATGGATGCGGCAAGACGACGCTGCTCTCGATCCTCGCGGGGATCCGCAAGCCGGATCGGGGGAGTATTCGGATTGACGGGCAGGAGGCGCTTGGAAGACATCGTCTATTAGAAGAAAAAATCGCCTATGTGCCTCAGGAAAATCCATTGATCCCGGAGCTGACGGCATTTGATAATTACCGTCTCTGGTTCCGGGGGAAACGGCGGGAGATGGAGCGGGATCTGGAATGCGGCGTCGGTCATGTGCTGGGCGTGGACCGATTCTTGAAAACGCAGGCGGGACGGCTTTCAGGCGGAGAGAAAAAGAGGCTGAGCATCGCGGCGGCACTCTCCGGACGCGCGGATATCCTGATTCTCGATGAACCGGGGGCAGCGCTTGACCTGGAGGCAAAGGAGCAGATCCTGACTTATATCAGGAGCTATGTGAAAGCAGGGGGGACAGTTCTTTTAACGTCCCATGAGATGGGAGAGATAGGGGCGTGTACAACCCTTTATGTATTAAAGGACGGTGTGCTGGTTCCGACGGAGGCAGGGCTTTCGGCGCGGGAGCTGATACAGAGGTTTTAAGGTTACTGGGCACGTATGCGTGAACAGTAACGTTTTAAGAGTGAGAAAACAGGAGGAGATACAAGATGGAAGAGAGAAATAATGCAAACAATACAAACAATGCAAACATGTCAAGCAATTCAACCCCGCTAAACCCGGCAGAGGCAGCGGCGCAGGCGCTTACGGCCGCATCTGACACAGCGGATGGAACCAGTGCAGGCGGATCCGCTGGTGCTGGCGGCGGAATCGGTGGAAATGCTGCAGGCGGCAGTGACGGTGGCAGAACGGGCGGAAATGGTTCCGGCAGGAAGAAATGGCTCATTCCAGCCGGAGCAGCCGCAGCGGTGGTCGTGATCGGCGGCGGTGTGATGCTCAGCCATCAGGCAGATCCGAAGGACACAGTGATCGATGCGTTCAAGAGTATCACGGCGGAAGGGCAGTTAAATCCGTCTGAGGAGATCTTTGGGACGAAAGAGCTGGAAGACCTTTTACAGAAGGGATCTGCGCAGACGGGTATGGAGTTAAGCATGACAGGTATTTCCGATGAATCCCTGAACCAGATGAGCGGTGCGGGCATCGGTCTGGATGTGAAGCGCGATGTGGACAGCGGACGGCAGCTGCTAAATCTTTCCTTGCAGTATGGCGGCGGAGAATTGGCGGACGCACAGCTTTACATGGATGATACACAGATCATGGCGGCGATTCCGGCACTTTCCAGCCGTAAGTTTACCCTTGACTATGTCAATGATCTGGAAGGACAGCTCATTAATTCTCCGTATGCGGCGCAGAAGCTCGAAGAGCAGGGGATTGATATTGAGGGGCTGGCAAATTATCTGGGACAGTACAAGGAAGCGCTTTCGGACGAGGAGCCGATGATGGATCTGAAAGCACTCTGGAACCGCTACAAAGAGGGAAGTAAGGCGATTGATGACCTCAAAACGGCTATGACCGTCACTAAGAATGACAAAAAAGAGTTTACGATCGACGGACAGAGCGAGAACTGCCGCGGTTACCATGTGACTTTGCCGAAGGATGCGCTCGCTTTGCAAAGACGACGAGAGAATTTTTCCTGAATGATGAGACACTCAAACAGGATGTGGTGCGCTATCTGGAACTGGCAGGCGACGCAAGCAGCATCTATGCAGCGGACGGGGACGGAGAGAGCGTGGATCCGGAGGAACAGCAGAAGGAACTCTGGGCGCAGGCGGAAGCGGTGCTGGACAATCTGGTAGAGGAAATGGAAAATACCATCGGGGATGTGACGATGGATGTCTATGTGAGAAAAGATGGCAAAATGGCTGGATTTTCCTATGAGACGGATGCAACGGTTGAGGAAGAAAATATCCGTTTTTACGGCGATGTTTCCTTTGGCGGCGGTTACAACATGCTGTCGAATGTGAATGGGGCGTTAAATATTGAGGATTCGGACGGTCAAATTATCACGGTTTCCCTGGATAAAACAGGCGCTTACGAGGCTGGAAAGAGCTGGAGTGGTCAGGTAATTGCGACCCTGCAAGGCGACGAAGAGAAATACCAGTTTATCCTGGATGGCGACTATCAGATCGCGGACGGCAGCTATGAGGTAAAGCTGGATCTGCAGAGTAACGGTGCGTCTCAGGCGTCGCTCACGGCGAATGGCACGGTCAGCAACCTTTCAAAGGGCGAGAGCGTCCATATCGATATGGATTCCCTGCGTCTGGAAACTACATTGTTAAATGGAAGCAGTTCTTATGTTGAATTTGCCGGTTCCTATTATGTCAACCCGCTGGAGGATGAGATCGTGCAGCCGGACGGCGTTCCATTTGATGTGCTGGCTTCCTCCGAGGAGGATTATAATCAGGTCACAACGGAGATAACAGGCAACCTGTTCGCAATTCTCTTGAAAGTCATGTCATAGGCGGCGGAAAATGCGAACATATATGATATATCTGCTGCTGACCGGAAAGCGCCTGCTCCGCCAGCTGCCGTATTTTCTGGCAGGGCTGGCGGTGATGGTGCTGCTCGTCGGCATGGCGGCATTTTCGGCGTCTAAGGTTTTATATGGGGAAACATCTTTAAAGAAAATCGAGGTGGGTGTGGTGCTTCCGGAGGACGATGCGCTTTCGGAAAAGATAACCAAAATGATTGCCTCGCTGGACAGCGTGGAAAGTCTCTGCGACTTTTCGTATCTGGAACACGATGAAGCGTTTCAAAAGATGAAAAGCGGGGAGCTTCAAGCGGTTTTCGAGGTGCCGTCCGGCATGGCGCGCGGCATTTTGGACGGTACGAACCAGCCCGCCACGATCTGGTTTCCGGATGAGAGCGGGCTGGAAAGCGCCGTTTTCCGGGAACTGGCAGAGTCGGGCAGTTCGATGCTTGGCACTTCGCAGGCGGCGATCTACGCGGCAAATGAATGTTTAAATATCCAGGGAGTGCCGGAACAGATTTCGGTGTCTGAACAGGATTTGAACCGTATCTTTTTAAAATATGCGATGAACCGCGAGGCCCTTTTCCGGAAGAAAACGGTCAGCGCTGCAGGAAATGTATCGACGGCGGTCTTTTATGGAATTTCGGGGATTGTATTTCTGATGATTCTTACCGGAATCCCGGCAGCGCCGTTTCTGGCTCCCCAGACGGAGGCGCTGGAACAGGGGCTTCGGCGCATCGGGATCCGGCGGTGGTATCCGCTTTTCTGCAAATGCTTGTGCATGACGCTTCTTCTGATGGCAGTCACGGCGGGCGGCTATGGCTGGGCGGTGCAGAAGGGATATGCGCTGGCGGGGCGGGAAGAACTGGCGGCGTGGGGGCTGACCTGCACGGCAGTTTCGGCGTGGATTCTGCTGTTTTATGAGGTGTGCAGAAGTTCGGCAGCGGCGATTTTGACGTTGTTTGCGGTCAATGTGGTATTTCTCTTTCTGGCGGGCGGCATCATCCCGTCCGTCTTTCTGCCGGAGCTGGTTCAGAAAGTCGGAAATATGACGGTGACGGCGCTCTGGATGGATGGAATCTGCTTTGTTGCTTCGGGCGGGAAGACAGGGACGGTTCCGGTGCTGTGGAAACTGGCTGCGGCGGCATTGGCATGCTTTGCACTGGCGCTTGCCGCCGGAAAAAGGAGGGATTGACGGATGCGGAAGCTGGCGTGGTGGTTCTGTATGTTTGGAATGACGCTGCGGCGGGCTCTTTACCGCCCGGTGTTCCTCCTGTTTCTTCTGATCTTTCCATTGGGAATGGGCGTGCTCCATCAGGTGGAAAAACGGGATTCCGGGCGGATCGCGGTGGCGCTCTGCCCGGGAACGGATGCGTGGAATCAGGCGCTTGCAGAAAGACTGGAATCGGAAGAGAGCAGTTCATTTTTCTTTTATCCGTGCGAGACGGAGGAAGAGGCAAAGAAGGCGGTTATGACCGGACGGGCGGAGTGCGCCTACCTGTTTCCAGAGAGATTAAAAGAACGGCTGGACGAGGGGCATTATACCCGTGCGGTCCGCGTGCTGGTGTCGCCGTCCACGGTGGCAGAGAAAATTATATCAGAAAAGATATTTTCTGAACTGTTCGAGGTGTACGGGCGGGAACTGCTGGCGGACTATGGGAAAAATGGAGCGGCATTCCAGACGGTGATGGCGCGCTGCCAGACGACGGAGGCGCGGGAAAAGGCGTGCGGCGTGCTGATGGAACTCTATGAAAAATACCGCAGCAACGGAAGCACCTTTACCTTTGATTATCAGACCTTACAGGGAGGAACGGCACTGCAGACAGGGGCGATGAAGGTGGTCTTTCCGGTGCGCGGGCTGACGGCGGTTTTCCTTTTTATCATGGGGCTGGCGGCAGCTGTCATGGCGGGCGAGGATGCAGAGCGTGGGCTTTATGCGGCGGTCCGGAGCCGGGAGCGGTGGCTGCTGCAGACGGCGGAGATCGCGGCGTTTGTTTTTTTAGCATCCATTTCGGCCTATGCGGCGCTTCTGGCGTCGGGAAATGGGGCAGAGCCGCTTTTAGAGGCGGGAAAGCTGCTTTTTTATCTCTTCTTCGTGACCATGTATGCCTTTGGATGCCTGGCAGTCTGCCGGAAGCCGGGATTTCTGGCGGCGCTGATTCCGGTGTTTATCCTTGCGAGCCTCCTGCTCTGTCCGATCTTTTTTGACGCTTCGCTCTTTTTGCCGGGAGCCGCGGGTGTGCGAAAGCTGCTGCCGCCGTGGTGGTATCTGAGCGGCATTTTCGGTTCCCAAAGTGTCTACCCGTGAACAATTACTTTTTAACAACGTTTTTTTGGATAACTTCGATAAAAAGATTGCTATTTTTTCATTCAATTATTATAATAAAAAGAGACATCCGGTATCGAGCATCAATCTGCCGGATGTTTTCATGCGAGAAAATCAGGAGAGGAGTGAACACAATGGAAAGCCGGAGTCATAAGGCGGAATCAGACGGCAGCTACCCAGAACCGAAGGCAGCGTACACATGCATTTGCAGGAATGACAGCTGCAAACAGCGGATTCCTTGTGTACACTGCCGCATCTGTGGATAAGTTTCCGGCATTCTGCCTGTGTGCAGGAGCAGGAAAGGAGCAGCCTGTCCGATTTCCAAAATGACAATATTTTGGAAGGAGACGGGAATGTTAGAAGAAGAGAAGAAAGAAGAGCTGTTGGCTCTGCTGACCGGGAAGAAGTACCGGGAGCTGAAAAGCCAGCTGGTCGAGATGAATGAGGTGGATATTGCCTCATTTATCGAAGAATTGGATTCAGAAAAGACGGTCGTTGTATTCCGTATGCTGCCGAAAGAGCTGGCATCGGAGGTATTTGCCTGTCTGGAAGTCGAACAGCAGCAGCACATCATTACCAGTATTACGGATAATGAGCTGCGTGCCATCATTGACGACCTGTATGTCGATGATGCGGTCGATATGCTGGAGGAGCTGCCGGCGACGATCGTGCGGCGCGTACTTCAGAACTCCAGCCCGGATACGAGAAAACTGATCAACCAGTTCCTCAATTACCCGGAAAACAGCGCCGGAAGCGTCATGACGGCGGAGTACGTGGGACTCAAGAAAAATATGACGGTGGAGCAGGCATTTGATTATATCCGGAAATATGGCGTGGACAAGGAGACGATTTACACCTGCTATGTCATGGATGAAAAACGCCGCTTAGAGGGCGTTGTGACGGTCAAGGATCTTCTGATGAATGATTATGCGGCGCTCATGGGCGATATCATGGATCCGCATGTGATCAAGGCATATACGACGGAAGACCAGGAGAAGGTCGTGGAGACGTTCAATGAGTACAACCTCCTGAGTTTACCGGTTGTGGACGGCGAAGACCGTCTGGTCGGCATCATCACGGTCGATGATGTCATGGATGTCATGGAGCAGGAGGCGACGGAGGACTTTGAGAAGATGGCGGCGATGCTGCCGAGTGAGAAGCCGTACCTGAAGACGGGCGTGTTCCAGCTCGCGAGAAACCGTATTCCGTGGCTGATGATCCTGATGTTGAGCAGTATGGTGACCGGCGGTATTTTGTTAAAATATGAGAATGCCTTTTCGGTAATTCCGCTTTTGGTTACGTTTATTCCGATGCTGATGGATACGGGCGGAAACTCCGGCAGCCAGGCGAGCACGATGATCATCCGTGGTATGGCGGTCGGCGAGGTAGAACCGGCGGATATTCTGAAAGTTATGTGGAAAGAAATCCGCGTGGGAATGCTCTGTGGACTTTCTCTGGCGCTTGTCAATTTCGTGCGCCTGATGATCCAGTATCCGGGGCAGGTACTCATCTGCCTGACGGTAGTTATCAGCCTGTTCTGCACGGTTATCATCGCGAAGACGATCGGATGTGTGCTTCCGATTGCGGCGAAGACAATCCATCTCGACCCGGCGATCATGGCGTCGCCGATGATCACGACGATCGTGGATGCGTGCAGCCTGATGATTTATTTCCAGCTGGCGTGCCATCTGCTGAATATGAAGGCGTGATATAAATTACCTGCCTGCTGGCCCATGTTTTCGTATGGTCAGCGCAGTAAATGCGCAGACTTACGGAACAGTTACTTTATTTTATAATTCCAATATTTTAATTATTTCTAGGAAAGGAAAAACTGTTTGGAACATAAGCTTCCAGACAGCCGTGTGAAAAGTATGACAAAGATCAGAACCAGATACGCACCGAGCCCGACAGGCAAAATGCATGTAGGAAACTTAAGAACTGCATTATACGCATACCTGATTGCAAAACATGAGGGCGGCGATTTTATCCTGCGAATCGAGGATACCGATCAGGAGCGTTTCGTTGAAGGCGCGACCGAGATCATTTACAATACGATGCGCGATACCGGACTGAAGCATGACGAAGGTCCGGACATCGGAGGTCCGGTTGGCCCGTATGTACAGAGCGACCGTCAGAAACAGGGCATCTACATGGAATATGCGAAGAAGCTGATCGATAAAGGCGAAGCTTATTACTGTTTCTGCGATCAGGAACGCTTAAACAGCTTAAAGAGAGAAGTAAACGGCGAAGAGATCATGACCTATGATAAGCACTGCCTGCACCTTTCCAAGGAAGAGGTAGAGGCAAACTTAAAGGCAGGAAAGCCGTTTGTCATCCGTCAGAACAACCCGACCGAGGGAAAGACTACCTTCCACGATGAGATTTACGGGGATATTTCCGTAGATAACTCCGAGCTGGACGATATGGTTTTAATCAAATCGGATGGATTCCCGACCTACAACTTCGCAAATGTGGTGGACGATCATTTACAGCAGATCACTCATGTAGTCCGCGGTAACGAGTACCTGTCTTCTTCACCGAAGTACAACCGTCTGTACGACGCATTCGGATGGAAGGTTCCGGTTTATGTGCACTGCCCGACCATCACGAACGAGGAGCACAAGAAGCTGAGCAAGCGAAGCGGTCATTCTTCCTATCAGGATCTGATCGATCAGGGCTTCGTTTCCGAGGCAGTTGTCAACTTCGTTGCCCTGCTTGGCTGGTCACCGGAAAATAATCAGGAGATTTTCTCCTTAGACGAGCTGGTAAAAGAGTTCAACTACAAGAATATCAGCAAATCTCCGGCTGTTTTCGATATGGTAAAACTGAAATGGATGAACGGCGAGTACATCAAGGCGATGGATTTTGATAAGTTCTATGAGATGGCAGAGCCGTACATCAAGAAAGTAATCACCAAGGATCTGGATCTGAAGAAGATCGCGGCGATGGTTAAGACGAGAATCGAGATTTTCCCGGATATCGAGGGACACATCGATTTCTTTGAGACACTGCCGGAGTATGATCCGCAGATGTATGTTCACAAGAAGATGAAGACCAATCTGGAGACATCCTTAAAGGTATTAAAAGATGTTCTGCCGATTCTGGAAGCACAGGAAGACTACTCCAACGACGCCCTGTACGCGGCGCTGTCCGAGTATGTATCCAAAGAGGGCGTTAAGACCGGCTTTGTAATGTGGCCGATCCGTACCGCTGTATCCGGCAAGCAGATGACGCCGGCAGGCGCGACCGAGATCATGGAAGTGCTTGGCAAGGAAGAGTCGATCCGCCGTATCAAGAAGGGGATTGAACTTCTGGAGGCACAGCAGTAGGCTGTCGTAACCGTCGATGTTCGACTTGAAGCAAGTTTGGCTTCGCAGATTAAATCAGTAGGTAGTAAATAAACAACTGCTTTTTCATGTATCGTAGATGCATGAAAATCAGTGAAAAGGTGCGCTTTGTGAGAAATACATTCCAAGGCGCACTTTTCTTACATTTGTACTTGACAGATTTGCTTCAGATGCGCGGCAGAAGGATGTCTTGCACGTCAAAATGCGAATTTCGAAGCAAATATGCCGAGATATTCTTGAATTGTGGAGTAAGGAAACAGGAAATGGCATTCAGTAAAGCACAGACACAGGCAATCATGCATAAAGATGGTCCCATGATGGTTCTGGCGGGACCGGGATCAGGGAAAACAACGGTGATCACCCATCGGGTCCAGTATCTGACGAAGGAGTACGGAATCGATCCGGGGGATATTCTTGTGATTACCTTTACCCGGGCAGCAGCCGGGGAGATGCGGGAGCGGTATGAAGCATTGACCGGCGGCGGATCCAGAGTCACCTTCGGTACTTTTCATTCGATCTTTTTTAGGATCTTAAAGCTGGCATACCGATATACCGCTGACAATATTGTCCGGGAAGAGCAGCAGATGCAGTTTGTCCGGGAGCTGGCTCAGGCCGGAGGTCTGGAGCCGGAGGATGAAAATGAGTTTGCAGCCTCCATTTTAAGTGAGATAAGCTCTGTCAAGGGGGAGAGGATTGCACTGGAACATTACTATTCCAAAAACTGTCCGGATGCAGTTTTCCGTCAGCTCTATGCGGGCTATGAAGAGAAAATGCGCCGGGCCGGACTCATCGATTTCGATGACATGATGGTGCTGTGTCTGGAACTTTTTACGGAAAGAAAAGATATCCTGTCTGCCTGGCAGAGGAGGTATCGGTACATCCTGATTGATGAGTTTCAGGACATCAACCGGCTTCAATATGAGATCGTGCGGATGTTAGCCAAGCCGGAAGATAATCTTTTTATCGTGGGCGATGATGATCAGTCGATTTACCGGTTTCGTGGGGCCAAACCGGAGATTATGCTGGGGTTTGAGCGGGATTATCCGGGTGCCGGACGGATTCTTCTGGATGTGAATTACCGCAGTACCGAGGAGATCGTGGCACCGGCATTGCGGCTGATCGGAGAAAACCAGAAACGTTTTTCAAAGGCCATCCATACAACGGGACGTCATGGGAAGAACGTGATCACGAAGCTCTGGCAGGATCCGGGGGAAGAAAATCTGGCCATTGCCAGGGAGATACAGCTGTATCTGCAGTCGGGAGTGCGGCCGGGGGATATCGCAGTTTTATACCGGACCAATGCTGGTCCTCGTTTTCTGATGGAAAAGCTGATGGAATACAACCTTCCCTTCCGGACAAGGGATACGGTGCCGAATCTCTATGAACACTGGATTTCGCGAAATATCCTGACCTATATCCGAATCGCCATGGGAAGCCGGGCTCGGGAAGATATTTTGCAGGTCATCAACCGTCCGAAGCGTTATATCAGCCGGGATGCGATGCCGGATGAGACGGTTTCGTTCGAGAAGATGAAGGCATTCTATGCGGAGAAAGACTGGATTGCCGAGCGGATCGAGAGTCTGGAAGGCGATCTGCGGGCGATCGCCCGGATGTCACCTCTGGCAGCCGTCAATTATATCCGCCAGGGCATGGGATACGACGAATATCTGATCGAGTATGCGGCATTCCGGCGGATGCGGCCGGAGGAACTTTTAGAGACTGCCGATGAGTTAAAAGAAAGTGCGGCGGGTTTCAAGACCTTTGACGAGTGGTTTGCACACATCGAGGCGTACAAGGAGGAACTGCTCCGGCAGGCGGCGCAGCGGCGGACGGAGACGGATGCGATCACACTCGCGACGATGCACAGCGCCAAGGGGCTGGAATTTCCCATTGTCTATATTCTCGATGCCAATGAGGGCATCACGCCGCACAGCCGCGCGATGCTGGACGAGGATATGGAGGAAGAACGACGTCTGTTCTATGTGGCAATGACGCGTGCCAAGACCCGGCTGCATGTATATGCGGTGCGGGAGAGGTACCATAAAAAGGCGGAAGTATCGCGGTTTGTGTGGGAGTATCTGGGGCGGGATGGAGATAGCAGGTAACGAAATTCACAATGAAAATCGGGAAATCATATAAATGACGGTATTAAATATATATTGTGTACGGTTTGTTGACATTTTTTGAAAATTGTTTAATAATAACATCATAAGAATTAATCTTCATGGGCGTCAAAAGAGATGAAAGGTAAACAGAGAGGAGATGGGAGAATGAAAGGTATACGAAGGGCGGCAGCGGTGTGTCTGACAATGACATTGGCAGTATCGACATTATTTGGAAATACGGCATGGGCGGATATGCCGCAGAAGACGGAGAGGAAAAAATGTGTCCATGTGCATACAGAGGAGTGCTACGGCGAGCCGGATGAGGAGGCAACCTCGTCCCAGATAGGAGAAGAGCCGACGGAATGTACCCACGTCTGCACTGTAGAAAGCGGATGCATACGGAATACAGCCGTGTCTTCCGGTACGGGCGCGGACGATTCTGAAAACAGTCCGGATGATGAAGAAACCAAGGATCAGAAGAATTCTGCCGACAAAGCAGAGGATGACGAGAAACAGGAGAATGCACCTTCCGTCAGTACACCATCGGATATGGAAGATACGACAGTTCCAGGCGGAACTGTGATACCGGCTGTGAAGTCCCAGATCTTCTCATGGTCCTGGTATGATCCGGAGGAGAACCTGCTGGATGGCAAATTAGAGCTTAGCGGAGTTACCGAGGAAGCCCAGCCATCCTTCGAAGAAGTCACGGAGTACTTACCAGAGGCTATTATTGCTCAGGTCGGAGAGGAAAGCGAAGCTGGTAAAGAGGAAAAACTTCCGATCACTGGCTGGAGCTGTAACGAGTATGTGCAGGATGAAGAAGGCCGCTGGCCCCTGGAAGGCACCTATGAGTTTGCAGCAGAGCTGCCGGAGGCATATGAACTGGCGGAAGATGTAGACGCACTGGTGGTGGAAGTGTCTGTGACGGGAGACCAGGCGGCGATGCCTGTAGTAAGTGGAGAGTGTGTGCTAAATGTAAGTTTTAACTCAGGCGAAGAGTTTAAAAGTCTATACTTTGATGGAAACAAATTTTCTAGTGTTAACAACGATGTAATGAAATTATTGAACGATCACGGTATAAAGGTTACTAATTCAGGAGAAAATAGCTTTCAATTAAGAATGACGAAGGCTACCATACAGAACCTTGAGTTAAGCCAGGGAACATGGGAGATAGTATTAAATGGAAGCAATGTATTAAAGGGAAAAGGGAAAGGTTTTTCAGGATGTGGCCTCAGGATTAATGACTGGACAAGCGCGACGATTAAGGCAGAACCAGAATCGGCTTCTTTGAAAGTTCAGAATTATCCAACGAAAAAAACAAGGGATGATACATCCAGCGCAATAGTGGTCGCAGGCAGCTTGACGATAGAGAGTGGAACGATAGAAGCAGCTGCCTATGCGGAACAAAATAGCGATCCAGTTTCAGGAGCTATTGTTGTGCAAAGCAATGGAACTTTAAATATTAGCGGAGGCTCTGTTACTGCTGCGGGAACACACAAGAATGGTGTGTATGTCCGTAGAAATTTCCAGATGACTGGTGGAAGTTTAACGGTAACCGGAAGTGGAAAACCCGGAATTGAGAATGTGGGGAGTTTTGAACTTTCAGGTGGAACAATTTCAACAAAATCTAATAGTGGTGGAATAGGATTTTTGCAGAGTGGTAGATCTGCAACGATCCAAGCCGGAGAACTGATTACGGATCGATTATGTATTACGAATAGTTCCTTCACTGTTGCAAGAGGCGGAAAGGTAACCTCCGAAAGTACGATAATTGATAATGGTACACTTACCAATGCAGGTGAATTTGTTTCAAATGGTCCATTTGAAAAAAGAAACGACGGAACATTCAATAATACCGGTACAATCAGCGGAACCGGAAGCCTGCCCGATGATGCAAAGCAGATTCCGGATAATATTACAGTTTATACAGCGGAAATAAGTGCAGATTATCGCGATAATATGTCGATCAATGTTCAAAACCTTGCGGCTATTCAGAAACCGGTTAACGCCGGAAACCTGCAATATGAACTTGTTGAAGATACAGGAAGTGATAAGGGAGTAGGAACGATTGACAAGGAAAGGGGCCAGTTGAGGGTGACCAAGGCTGGTGTATTTAAAATCAAGGTAAATACACAGGCAAGTGGATTCTATAAAGCCGGAGAAAATCCAGTTTATATAACATTGACTGTTAATAAAGCAAAGTTTCCTGATTCCTGGAACTTGACCGTAACGGCTGCCAGCGGTGAATATAGGGGAGCCCAAGGATATCCGGCAGCTGCCATTAGCGCAAGTAGTATTCCTAGTGATGCAAAATATGAATATCAGCTGAAGAGTACAAATCGTAAGGATGATTTACAAGAAGCTCAGTGGAAGTCGGAGTGTCCGAAGATTGTGAATGTAGCAGAGTCTGGTCAGTTTGTATTTGTAAGAGTGACAGTAGATAATTACGAGTCGAAGGTATTTTGCTCTGGCAATCAGACAAATATTACCCAACGGAGGTTTGCAGATACAAAAGTAACACTTGAACCAGAGAAAGTCATTTATAATGGTCAATCCCGGGATCCGGAGATCAAGGTGGTTGAGAACTGGCAGGAAGCTTCCGGGGATGTAGTGGATAGGGCGGATTATATAATCCAATATTGGACATATTGGACAGGAACTGATAATAGTATAGTTACAGAGCGAAAAGATGCTGGAACATACACTGTCCATCTGTTGGGTCAGAGAAATTATACGAATGAATCGAAACAAGCTATACTTACAATCGACAAGTGTAAATTAAATGCACGGATAACAGGAGACTCTTTCGATAAAGTCTATGATGGAACGACAGATATTAGGGAGGAGCAGAATTTATCCGTTCAGCTTTACAGTGATTCCGGTACTCCTGATTCTCGGGATGTTCGTGCTGACCAGGTGAATTGGGCATATCAGAGTGCGGATGTTGGAGAGCACAATATTGAGGCGGCAAATATTACGTTAGCAGGTGACAATGCAAAGAATTATGAGCTGACAGAAAATAGCACATCTATCAAAGGCAATATCGTAGCACGTGATTTTGCATCCATGACTGTGTCGGCGGATCCGCTTACCTACAATGGTACCGAGCAGAAACCGCAGATCCAGGCATCTGTGGAAACCGGTCTTTCAAATGTGAGTCCAGATGCAGTGGTATTTACTTATTCTAAGAATGGAGTGGATTACCAGAGTGAGATCCCGGGCTTTACAGATGCGGGAACCTATCAGGTATATGTGAAAGCTTCGATGGCCAATTTCAATGATGCTGTAAAAACAGTCAATGTGACGGTTCAGCAAGCGCCTTCAAGCTCAGGCAGTCATTCAGGCGGCGGAGGAAAAGGCAGCAGTGGAAAAAGCAGCAGTGGAAAAAGCAGCAGCGGAAGTTCCGGCACAGTAACCAAAGATAGCCAGAAAGGCTACCGCAGCGAGGAGCAGGGGGTTATCACCGGTGCATCGAATCAGGCAGTGAATGACGGTTACAGCCATTGGATAAAGGATGCCAGAGGCTGGTGGCTCCGCTACAGTGACGGCACCTGGCCTATGGGCAATACCGGTGCATTTCATTGGGAAAAAGTCAACGGCAGATGGTGGGCATTTGGCGCTGAGGGATATCTGAGTACCGGCTGGATCTATGACACCCTGCACCAGGGATGGTTCTATATGGACGAAAACCAGGGTATGCTTACAGGATGGCAGTTCATCAATGGAAAATGGTATTATCTGAATTCGAATCAAGACGGCAGTGCCGGCATCATGTATTCAAAACGCCGGACACCGGACGGCTGGTACGTGAAAGAAGACGGCAGCTGGGATGAAGAAGCGGGAAGATAATAGGTAAAAGAGTTATTTAAAGCGGTTGATCGGGAGGTCAGCCGCTTTTCTTTGCTCATATTGAGGTCTTAAAAATTGAAAAACGGTCACCAGAATTTGTGGGAAATGATAGGCGGTTGTTTGCTCAGTTTTTTGGAATATAGATGATTTTGTCACAGGTGTAAAGCTCTTCTTACCTCTGTTTCGCGTTTCATATCCGATATATTTACAATTCCCATCCAACTGACTATAATAAAGAATGCCCGTTTGCCTGCAAAGGCGCGGAACCATATCCATCTGCATCAGGGCGATATGACAGAAAAATGAACTTAAAAGAATGGAAGAAAGAACAATGGATGTAATTGAAAAATTTGGAAATAGGGTGAGCAGCCAGGCGCTTAAGGATCCGGAAAAAGCGCGTCGGCTGCTTCTTGCGGGATACCGCCTGCAGGAAAAGAAGCTTCAGTTTTTGCCGGATCGGGGGCTGCCGTCGTCGGGACAGTATGTGGCGCGGGTGGTTATGAAAAATATCATTCAGTCGCTGTCGGAACCGGAGAATGCGGCGATGGTCAGCATATTTGTGCCGGGAGAGCTGGTGATGGCGGCAGGGCTGACGCCGTACTCAGTGGAGGCGATGTCCTGTTTTATGGCGGGAACGAAGTGTGAGCAGACGTTTCTTCGGAAAACGGAGGAAGAAGGATTTCCGGAGACGATGTGTTCGTACCACAGGGTGTTTCTGGGGGCGGCGCTGACGGGGATTCTGCCAAAACCGAACTGCATGATTTATACGAACCTTGCGTGTGATGGAAATATGATGACGTTTCCGTATTTAAAGGATAAATTTGAATGTCCAGGCTTTTATATTGATGTTCCGTATGAGAAAAACCGGGAATCGGTTCTGTATGTGGCGGATCAGCTGCGGAAATTGAAACGGTTTCTGGAGGAGACGACGGACAGACGGATTTCGGAGGAAACAGTGCGGAGTGCGGTAGATAACAGCCGGAAAGCGGCAGCGAATTATAAAAAACAGCTTGCCCTGCGGTGTGCGCATGACCCGGTGACCTCTCTGACGAATGAATTGTATGCGCTTTTTATGTGCCATCTGATGGCTGGCTCAGAGACGGCGGTTACCTATACGGAAAAACTTCTGCGCGATGTGCGGATGTCACCGAGGGGAGATGGTCTTTCGGTAATCTGGATGCACATCATGCCATTTTTACAGGAGCCGGTTAAGGATATTTTTAATTATAGTAAGAAAATGCACATCCGCGCTTGTGATTTCATCGCAGATGGTTTTCAGGAGATGCATGCGGAAGACCCGTATGAGGCGATGGCAGAGAAAATGGTCTACTGCATTTACAATGGCAGTGTGAAACAGAGAATTGAGGAAGCGGAACGGCTTGCCAGAATCACGGAAGCGGATGGTGCTGTTTTATTTGCCCACTGGGGCTGTAAGGGAACGATCGGTGCATCCAGCCTGATTAAGCAGTCCTTAGAAAAGACAGGACTTCCGACGATGATTCTCGACGGTGACGGCTGCAACCCTGCCAATACCAGCGACGGTCAGGTATCGACGCGGCTTCAGGCGTTTGTGGAAATGCTGGAAAAGGGCAAGGAGGAGAAACACGCATGATTTATTACGTCTGTAAGTACACCCCGATCGAGCTGTTCAGGGGGTTTGGAGAAGAATGTTCTGTTTTGGAGGAAATGCCGGAAAATTTCGAACAGTCGGATCAGATTGCACATGCAAATCTGTGCGGCTTTGGAAAATCGGTCATTCAGGCAGTGCTGGAAGGAAAGGTTGAACAGCTGGTGCTGGTAAACTGCTGCGATTCGATGCGACGCGTTTACGATATCGTGGAGAGCACGGGAAAATGTAAGTTTTTATATATGCTGGATCTGCCGCATGATGATAATGAATGTGAAAAAGTGAAATTTGCGGGCACGATCCGGAGGCTTAAAAAGGCATATGAGGCATATTCCGGGAAAGTGTTTGATAAACGCGCTTTTATCAAGTCCTTTATTACGCCGGAAATGAACACGGAGCCGTACATTGGTGTGCTGGGCGTGCGGGTCAGCGGCATTCTGGAGGATATGATCCGGGACAATATCCAGATGGATGTGGAAAATCTGACCTGTACGGGTGGTCGGAAACTGTCGGTCGTACAGGATGAAATGTGGAATATGGAGGAAGAGGAGCTGTTTCTTTCTTACGCGGACGTCCTGCTGGGACAGATGCCGTGTTTCCGCATGAACCGTTCGATCCGCAGAAACCGTCTGTATCTGGATCCGAATTTAAAGGGAATTATTTATCACACGATCAAGTTCTGTGATTATTATGGATTTGAGTATGCGAGTATCAAGCGGGATATCAAGGTTCCGCTCCTTAAGATTGAGACTGATTTTACGAGCCAGAGCGCGGGGCAGCTTTTGACGCGCATTCAGGCATTTGAGGAGACGATCGAGGGATCAGAGGATATGGATCCGGGAAAAGGTATCAGTGAGGAGGCAAGAAAGAAGATGGAGTCGGGCATTTTTTATGTAGCGGGAATCGACAGCGGTTCGACAAGTACGGATGTGGTCATACTGGATCAGGATGGAAAAATTAAATCGACGATGATTATTCCGACCGGCGGCGGTGCGATGATGAGCGCCGAGAAGAGTCTGGATCTGGCGATTGAGAAAGCGGGAATTAAGAAAGAGGAGATCGTGCGGATCGATACGACCGGATATGGACGATCCTACATTGACAGCGGGGATGACAGCATCACGGAGATTACCTGCCATGCCAAGGGCGCAAATTATCTGAATCCGAATGTCCGCACTATCATCGACATTGGCGGGCAGGATATCAAGGCGATCAGCATCGACGGGCAGGGAGCCGTGAAAAATTTCCTGATGAATGACAAATGTGCCGCCGGAACGGGGCGTTTTCTGGAAATGATGGCGAAAACGCTGGGACTTTCCCTGGAGGAAATGAGTGTGAAAGGGCTGGAATGGAAGCATAATATCGTGATTTCCAGCATGTGTACGGTGTTTGCAGAGTCGGAGGTCGTGTCGCTGGTGGCACAGAATAAGGATGTGGCAGATATTATCCACGGTTTAAATGTGTCAGTTGCCTCAAAAGTCGGCGCGTTGGCAGCCCGCCTTGGAAAGGATCATCCAGGCGAATATATGATGACCGGCGGTGTGGCGAAGAACCAGGGTATCATCCAGGCATTGGAAGAGAAGCTTGGTGCTAAACTTTATATCTGTGATGAGGCGCAGCTCTGCGGTGCGCTGGGAGCGGCGCTATTTGCTTATGAGAAATGTAAAGGCAGTGCGGAGGAAACGCGATGAAGCGGCAGGGTTAAAACACTTGTATCGATATTTTCGTCAGATATTCACTGGGAGAGGCTGTGGCCAATTCGTCGATCACAGCCTCTTTATAAGAGTATTTGCCGGTTTTAAACTTGTGTTCATCGGTCCAATCAAAGAGTTTTTCGTAGGTGGCTTTCGAGTCATAGTAATTTCCCATTAAGTAAGCAACTGCATAGGTTCCGGCCGGTTTTAAGTGATAGGGGTGATTTTTCGGTTTTGTTATAACTTTTGTGAAAAAATAAGCATAGGTATCCAGATGATTTTTTCGTAAATCTGCCACATCAAGCATGGCACCATAAGGATGACCGGCATTTAGAGCGTGGGCATTGCAGTAACCGATGTGGCGGCAAAGAGCCTGGATGATTTTCTGATGGTCATCTGTATGAATCGGATCGCTGAGAATCAGATATTCTTCCGGTGTCGTCTCGAGAAAAATACGACCATTTTTATTTTCTGTATGGAAGAATAATTCATCTTCTGTGTATTCTGCCTGTTTCTGATTCAGTGATTCCTGGAGTGATACCAGGGATAATTTTATATGATTGGACTGTAAAGTGAATAAAAATCCAAGAATGCATCTACATTCTGAAATCAGAAATCAAATTAAAACATTATAATCTTCGATGCCTCGTTGGGAAGCCAACGGGGTATTTTTTTACCCAATCAGGCTGTATAGGACACCTCATTTTTGATGTCTTTGGACGGTGCGGGAAGCATTACTGATTGGAATCCTTATATCTATGATATAGCTTTTTGCAATACAAAAAGACTTTACATATGGCTATAAAAATCAACTGTATTCCAAGCGGAACCTTCCCCCATTTTCTGGAACACGAAAAAGAAGAAACGCTTTCGGTCTATCTGGAGGTCGTCAAATGGGCGCTTCTGGAAGAATGAATATGTCCGAAAAAATGTTGGAATTATAATAATATTAATCGAAAAAATGTGATTTATAATAAAATAATGTCCGCAAAAATGCTGTTTAGCAATGGAAATATGCCCTAAAAAGTGTTAAGATAGAATACAGATGCTTTTGGATGTATATGTTGCGCAGGAGGTTTCTTAATGGAAAGAGAGCTGTTTACGAAACTGGAACGATGGATGAATAAAAAGAACAGAAAGCCGCTGATCATACAAGGAGCGCGCCAGGTCGGAAAAACCTGGATTATGAAGGAATTTGGAGCCAGGTTCTATGAAAATACAGTCTATATCAATTTTGATAATAATAAAGCAATGAAGGATGTATTTGACCTAGACTTTGACTTAAAGCGGATCCTTTCTGCAATCAAAATTGAGTACGGAAAGAGTTTTCAGGCTGAAAATACATTGATTATTTTTGATGAGATCCAGGAAGCACCAAAGGCGCTGGCATCTTTAAAATATTTCTATGAGAATGCACCGCAGTATTCTATCATTGCAGCTGGTTCCCTGCTCGGTGTTGCATTACATCAGGGAACATCCTTTCCTGTTGGGAAAGTTGATTTTTTAAAATTATGCCCTATGAGCTTCAATGAATTCATTTTGGCAGTTGGTGAAAAGGGGTTGCATGAAGCGTTGAGGTCCCAAGATTATGAACTGATCAATGCATATGCCGGGAAATATACGGATTTGTTAAAAAAGTATTATTATGTGGGCGGAATGCCAGAAGTAGTCCAGACATATATTGATTCCGATGATCTATTTGAGGTACGTGAGATCCAAAACAATCTTCTGCAGTACTATGAAGAGGATTTTAGCAAACATGCGCCAAAGGAAGTTGTTCCGCGCATCATGATGGTCTGGAATTCGATTCCTTCCCAATTGGCTAAGGAAAATCGTAAGTTTATGTATGGAGCACTACGAGAGGGTGCACGGGCAAAAGATTTTGAACTTGCAATTCAGTGGTTGGAAGATGCAGGGTTAATCCTGAAAAGCTATAGAGTATCAAAGCCAGATATTCCACTGATTGCGTACATGGAAATGAACAGTTTTAAAATGTTCATGTTCGATGTGGGATTGTTAACAGCAAAGGCCGGACTATCAGCAAGACTTCTATTGGAGGGAAGCCGGATCTTTGAAGAATTCAAGGGGGCACTTACGGAACAGTATGTTGCACAGGAGTTACACGCTGCAGGATATCCGCTTTATTATTTTGCAACAGCACGATCAACTGGGGAGATAGATTTTATGTTGCAGGGAGATTTAGACTGCGTTCCGATTGAGGTGAAGGCAGAACAGAATCTCCGTGCCAGGAGTTTGAGGGCATTTTGCGATAAATATAAGCCGGGCATGGCGATTCGTAGCAGTATGTCAAATTATAAGCAGGAAGACTGGCTGACAAATGTTCCGTTATATATGCTTGCGGAATATTTGAAAAGAACAATATATGTGGTAAGCTGATAACAATTTACCTCAAAACCAACGGGGTATTTTTTGTTCTGAATCAGACAATACAGAAGTTCGCGCTAAGCGAACTAATGAAATGGAGGTTCTGGAGTCCCTTCACGGCAATGTAGTATGTGCATTAGCTGCCGGAATCGGTGACTATGTGCGATGTACTCTCTTGGAATATAGCTATCACGATGGCCAGTTTTGGATTTTTACAGAAGGCGGCGAGAAGTTCATAGGACTTGAGAGGAATAAAAATGTCAGTCTTGCTGTCTTTGAAAAGCCCCCGGACTTTGGTGCGCTGAAAAGCGTACTGGTCATGGGAACGGCAAAGCTCATCGAGCCGATGTTATTTGAGGTTCCTGGATTTGATGAATATTCGGAAAACTTGATAAAAAGTTCGATGATAGGAGTTCGAAAGATTTCTTTCGGGAAAGAATCTGTTGCGGAAACGCGGGAAATACCGTATAATAATGCGGTCTGATCTGCACATATGCAACAGATTTGTCCGTAAAAAAATGAAAAATCAGAATTGTGCGTATTTCAGAAACAATTTTTTGCTGTAAGAGTGAAAAAAGTTATGTAAACTGTCTGCAAAAAAATACTTGACAAGAATTTGTGTTTTTACGCTTACGGAGAAGAACAAAAAAGAACTAAAAAACAGCGATGAACACATCGCAAAAAATGAGAAATGTAGGTAAAAATAATTTTATGAGAAAATTAGCATTAAGTGATGAAATCCTTCTCAAGATCTCCCAGCCGGCGCGTTATATTGGCGGCGAGGTGAATATGGTGAAGAAGGATCCGTCGAAGGTAGCAGTCCGGTTTGCCATGTGCTTTCCGGACGTGTACGAGATCGGTATGTCCCATCTGGGCATCCAGATTCTTTATGATATGTTCAACCGCCGGGATGACGTTTACTGTGAGCGCGTTTATTCCCCGTGGATGGACTTAGATCCGATCATGCGGGAGCAGAAGATCCCGCTGTTTGCTGTTGAAAGCCAGGATCCGATCAAAAAATTTGACTTCCTTGGAATTACAATCCAGTACGAAATGTGCTACACCAATATTTTGCAGGTGCTGGAATTATCACAGATTCCGCTCCATGCAGAAGATCGTACCGAGGAGGATCCGATCGTTATCGGCGGCGGTCCGTGTACCTACAATCCGGAGCCGATTGCACCATTTTTCGATCTCTTCTACATGGGTGAGGGAGAGGTGGTGTATTATGACCTCATCGACCGCTACAAGGAGATCAAGGCGCGCGGCGGCAGCCGTCAGGAATTCTTAGAGATGGCGGCACAGATTCCAGGAATCTATGTACCGGCATTTTATGACGTGTCCTATAAAGCGGACGGCACGATCGAGGCTATGATCCCGAACAACCCGCACGCGCCGCAGACCGTTTCCAAGCAGCTTGTCATGGATATGAGCGATACCTGGTATCCGGAGAAGCCGGTGGTTCCGTATCTGCGCGCGACGCAGGACCGTGTGGTTCTTGAGATCATGCGCGGCTGTATTCGTGGATGCCGTTTCTGCCAGGCGGGCATGGTATATCGCCCGGTGCGCGAGCGCAGCCTGGAGGAACTGAAACGTCTGGCACGGACGATGCTAAAGAGCACCGGACATGAAGAAATTTCGCTGAGTTCGCTGAGCTCCAGTGATTACACGAAGCTGGAGGGAATCGTCAATTTCCTGATTGACGAGTTTGACGGAAAGGGCGTCAATGTGTCCCTGCCGTCCCTGCGTATTGACGCATTTTCCCTCGATGTCATGAGCAAGGTGCAGGACGTGAAGAAGAGCAGCCTGACCTTTGCACCGGAGGCGGGATCCCAGCGTCTGCGTAACGTTATCAACAAGGGTCTGACCGAGGAAAACATTTTAAATGGTTCTGCCGAGGCGTTCAAGGGCGGATGGAACCGCGTAAAGCTCTACTTCATGCTGGGACTTCCGACCGAGACGGTGGAAGATATGCAGGGCATTGCCGAGCTTTCGGAGAAGGTGGCGGAAGTGTACTATGACACGGTTCCGAAGGAACAGCGCCACGGCAAGGTGCAGGTAACCGCCAGCACCTCGTTCTTTGTGCCGAAGCCGTTTACCCCGTTCCAGTGGGCGCCGATGTGCACGAAAGAGCAGTTCTTGGAGCGTGCAAGCATCGTCAACCACCGCATGAAGGAGATGTTAAATAAGAAGAGTCTCCGCTATAACTGGCATGAGGCGGATGTGACCGTGCTGGAAGGTGTTCTGGCGCGCGGCGACCGCAAGGTGGCAGCTGTGATCGAGGAGGCGTACCGCAAAGGTGCAATCTACGATTCCTGGTCCGAGTATTTCAACAATGATATCTGGATGAAGGCCTTTGAGACCTGCGGCGTGGACATTGATTTCTATACGACGCGTGAGCGAAGCCTTGATGAAGTGTTCCCGTGGGATTTCATCGACGCGGGTGTGACGAAGGATTTCCTGAAACGCGAGTGGGCGAACGCACAGGCGGAAACGGTAACGCCGAACTGCCGGATGCGCTGTTCGGGATGTGGTGTCCGTAAGTACGGCGGCGGAGTCTGTTTCGAAGAACGGGCATGAGGAAGGAGCGGTCATGAAAATACGAATTAAATTTCAAAAACAGGGAACGGTGCGTTTTATCGGTCATCTGGACGTGATGCGTTACTTCCAGAAGGTGATGCGCCGGGCAGAAGTGGATATCCGTTATAGCGAAGGATTCAGCCCGCACCAGATCATGTCCTTTGCGTCTCCGCTCAGCGTGGGGCTTATCAGCCATGCGGAGTATGTGGATATTGATGTCAATTCCAGCGGAAATTCGACCGGAATGGTGCGCCGCTTAAATGAGGTCAGCGCCGAGGGGCTGGAGGTGCTCAGCTACCGCGAGCTTCCGGAGACGGCAAAGAATGCGATGTCGCTGGTGGCAGCTGCTGATTACACATTCTGGTTTAAAGAGGGATTTGAACCGGAGGACGGCAGCAGTGTAGAAGAATTTTTCGGGAAATTCCTGACATTCTGCAAAAACGAGACAATTCCGTTTGTGAAGCAGACGAAAAAGGGCGAGAGAACCGTGGATCTGCGTCCGCTGATCTGTGAGGCGCGAATCGCAGAGCGGAAAGAGTATGTTCCGGCGATGGTCGCAGACTGGTATCCGGATCTGGAAAATGAGACGGTTGAGGAGGAAAAACAGGCAGAAGGAATCTGTGTCTTCCTGCGCCTCTTATCGGGCAGTGCGGCAAACGGAAAGCCGGATCAGGTATTGCAGGCATTCTATGAGAGCCTGGGGCTGACCTACCGCCCGTTTGCTATTCAGGTCGAGCGCGAGGAGCTGTATGCGGACGAGGGCGCCGAGGGTGCACCGGAGTATGTGCCGCTGGAGGCGTATGGAAGCGAGATTGTGTAAATGCTTCAATGTTCATTAAGAGATGAAATGCGAAGCGCCAGCAAAATCCGGCTGCAGGTAGCACGAAGTGTGAATGGCAGCAAAAAATGAGAGGAGACGAAGAGTTTGGATCAGTTAATAGTGACAAAATGGAAGGATCGAAGCCTGACGGCGCTCCTCTCGGACGGGCACTGCCGGTCGTTGACGCTGGAATCTGGCGATGAAAGCCTGCTGGGGAATATTTACATCGGCAAGGTAAAAAATGTGGTAAAAAACATCAACGCCGCGTTTGTTGACCTCGGCGGTGGAAAAACCGGGTATTTCAGTCTGGCGGAGAACCCGGTTCTGCTTTATACAGACGAGCTGAACCAGCTATGTTCATTCGGATATTCTGGAAATTCTGAGAAGAAAGTAAGTCCACGGAAACTAAAAGCTGGAGACGAGCTTCTCGTCCAGGTGTCCCGCGACGCCCTGAAAACCAAGGATCCGTCCGTGACCTGCTGTCTGAATTTTCCGGGTACCTATATGGTTCTGACGGTTGGAAAACCGCAGATCGGATTTTCGGCAAAAATCAAGGATAATGCCTGGAAAGAGAAGGTGCGGGAGGAACTTCTGACACATAAGGATGAGCGTTTTGGACTGATTGTCCGGACGAATGGGGCGTCGGCTTCCATCGAAACACTCTGTGCCGAGACGGAGGCGCTGAAAGCGCAGATGGAAAACCTGTTTGCGCGCGCGGCGTGCCGTACCTGCTATACCCTGTTAGAGCAGGGAACCCCGCCGTATATCCAGAGCCTGCGCGACGCGAAGAAAGGGACGCTTTCGGAGGTCATCACGGACGTGCCGGAGTATGCGGAGCGGATTGCGGCGTGGCTGGAGGAAGAGAAGGAAGAGGATAAGGAACAAAAAGAAAATCAGACCCAGGCAGATAAAAATGAAAGCATAAAACAGGCGGTTCCGAAATTGTCCCTATATACAGATGAGAACCTTCCATTAATGAAGCTGTACCGCCTGGAATCGGTGCTTAAAAGTGCATCGGATCGCCGTGTCTGGATGAAATCCGGTGGATATCTTGTGATTGAACCTACGGAAGCGTTGACAGTTATCGATGTCAATACGGGGAAATACACCGGCAAGAAGACACCGGCGGAGACCATTCTTAAGATTAATCTGGAGGCGGCGCATGAGGTGGCGCGCCAGCTTTCCCTGCGGAATCTTTCCGGTATTATTATTGTGGATTTTATCGATATGGAATCGAAAGAAGATCAGGAGACGCTGATGCGGACGCTCGGGGAAGAGCTTTCCCGTGACCCGGTCAAAACGATCCTGGTGGATATGACGCGGCTTGGGCTGGTGGAGATCACCCGCAAAAAGGTGCGTCGTCCGCTTCATGAGATTTTGTAGCGGTTGAATCATAGAATGAAACATACAAGGAGAAGAAAAGATGTTTGAAAAAGTATTTAAGCTATCCGAACATCAGACGACCGTAAAGACGGAAGTCATGGCTGGAATTACGACCTTCATGACGATGGCGTACATTCTGGCAGTTAATCCGAGCATTCTCGGATCGACCGGCATGGACCCGACTGCGGTGCTTCTGGCTACGGCTCTGGCATCATTCATCGGTACTGCCTGCATGGCATTTATGGCGAACCTGCCGTTCGTTCTGTCCGCAGGCATGGGACTCAACGCGTATATGGCGTATACGGTGTGCGCGGGCTATGGCTATAGCTGGCATGTTGCACTGCTGGCTGTATTTGCAGAGGGTCTGATCTTCATCGTGCTGTCTCTGACAAACGTGCGCGAGGCGATCTTCAATGCGATTCCGTTGACTTTAAAGCGCGGTGTGTCCGTCGGCATCGGTCTGTTCATCGCATTTATCGGTCTTCAGAATGCGGGACTTTCAGTAGACTCTTCCACACTGGTAACGATCATCAGCTTCCCGGAAAATTTCCATACCGCGGGTATTTGCGCGCTGCTGGCGCTGATCGGTCTGTTTATCATGGCGGTTTTATACACCTACCGTGTGAAGGGCGCGATTCTGTACGGCATTCTGGGAACCTGGATTCTCGGTATGCTGTGCCAGGTAACCGGCATTTACACACCGGACGTAGAGAATGGTTTCTACACCCTGTTCCCGACCCTGGGAATCACCGATTTCTCCAAACTGGGAGAGACATTTGGTAAATGCTTTACCGTTGACTTCGATGCAGTTGGAATTATCAATTTTATCGTAGTTATTTTCTCATTCCTGTTTGTAGATATTTTTGATACACTTGGTACATTAATTGGTGTAGCAACCAAGGCAGACATGCTGGATGAGGAAGGACGTCTTCCGGGTATCCGTCCGGCGCTGATGGCAGATGCGATCGCAACTTCCTTTGGTGCGGTATTAGGTACTTCCACAACGACTACCTTCGTTGAGTCTGCATCGGGTGTTGCAGTCGGCGGACGTACCGGTCTGACTGCCCTGGTATCGGCACTCCTGTTCCTGCTTTCCACCCTGTTTGCACCGATTTTTACGGCGATCCCGTCCTTTGCGACGGCTCCGGCATTAATCATGGTTGGCTTCCTGATGGTGGGAACTGTAACCGAAATTCGTTTCGATGAGGACAATATCACCGAGGCAATCCCGGCATATCTGGCAATCATCGCCATGCCGTTGTTCTACAGCATTTCCGAGGGTATTTCCATGGGAATTATCTCTTATGTGCTTTTGAATGTGGCAGCAGGAAAAGCAAAGAAGATCACTCCGCTTATGTATGTGCTGGCGGTGCTCTTCGTTCTCAAATACATTTTCCTGTAACAACTTGTAATAATTTAACCCCTGAAAACTTGACGAAAACAGGTTTTCATAATAAAATAGTCTATATCAAAAAAAGTTTTTAAAATTTTTTTGATTAACGTGCAATAAAATGCGTATGCAGCGCATTAACTTATTGAACGGATGAAAATCATTCCCGCGCGGAAGAACGTGGACGGAGACGAACAAAAACAAATCAAGTTACTCGAAATTCCTTGATGCATTACACTCCGTTACGAACTGTCCAAGATTTTCTGCTGGGATCTTTTCGGTATCGGTTGACAACCAGCAACCGATATTGGGTAAAAAGCGCCGGACCTGCTTGCAGTGCCGGCGCTTTTTACTGTACAAAAAAAGGGTAATTTTTACCAGGAATATCTCATTGACATTTTGGCGGGCAGACGGTATAAAGGACAGAGGGTAACTGTTCACAGGTAGGAATTTTCTGAACTGAAAATTCCGTACGATACAGT